>Ga0233424_10000523_pt1 | contig 46882 bp, 34 predicted proteins | sample Watercolumn_Towu_FD_181011 | JGI IMG/M metagenome (GOLD analysis project Ga0233424, IMG submission 181011) | Freshwater microbial communities from Lake Towuti, South Sulawesi, Indonesia - Watercolumn_Towuti2014_125_MG | ecosystem: Environmental > Aquatic > Freshwater > Lake | place: Indonesia...
CCTCCACCCAGGTGGCCGCCATCGGCACCACCCAGCTGGCCAAGATGACCACCGACGACGTGGGCGCCATCTCCACCGCTGCCGTGCGCGCCCTGAGCTCCGACCAGGTCAAGGCCATGACCACCGACCAGATCGTGGCCCTCACCACCGATCAGGCCCGTGCCCTGACCTCCACCCAGATGGCCGGGCTGACCACCACCCAGCTCAACAAGATGGAGAGCGACGACCTGCGCGCCCTCTCCACCGCCGCCATCCGCGCGCTGAACACCGACCAGCTCAAGAACCTCACCACCGACCAGCTCGCCGCCATGACCACCGCGCAGATCGCGGCCATGGCGACCGTGCCCACCAACCAGCTCGGCGGCCTGACCACCGACGCCATCAAGGCCCTCACCACCGATCAGGCCCGTGCCCTGACCTCCGCCCAGGTTGGCGGCTTCAGCACCACCCAGGTCGCGGCCTTCGACACCGACGACCTCTCGGCCCTGAACACGGCTGCCCTGCGTGCGCTCAACACCACGCAGCTGGCCGCGCTGAACTCCGACCAGATCGGCGCCCTGCTGACCAGCCAGGTGGCCTCGCTGACCACGGCCCAGATCAACGGCCTCAACAGCGACGACCTCAACGCCCTGACCACCGACCAGGTCAAGGCCCTGACCTCCGCCCAGGCCGCGGCCATCGGCACCACCCAGCTGGCCAAGATGACCACGGACGACATCGAGGCCCTCTCGACCAACGCCGTGCGGGCCCTGAACTCCGACCAGGTCAAGGCGCTCACCACCGACCAGGTCGTGGCCCTCAGCACCGACCAGGCCAAGGCCCTGACCACCACGCAGGTGGCCGGTCTGACCACCACGCAGATCGCCAATATGCAGAGCGATGATGTGGCGGCCCTGAACACCGCCGCCCTGCGTGGCCTGAACACCACCCAGCTGGCGGCCCTGAACTCCGACCAGATCGCGGCCCTGTCCACCGCCCAGGTCACCTCGCTGACCACGGCCCAGATCAACGGTCTGAACAGCGACGACCTCAACGCCCTGACCACGGCCCAGGTCCGTGCCCTGACCTCGGCCCAGGCCGGCGCCATCGGCACCACCCAGCTGGCCAAGATGACCACGGACGATGTGGAGGCCCTGTCCACCGCCGCCGTGCGGGCGCTGAGCTCCGACCAGGTCAAGGCGCTCACCACCGACCAGGTCGTGGCCCTCTCTACCGACCAGGCGCGTGCCCTGACCACCACGCAAGTGGCCGGTCTGACCACCACCCAGATCGCCAATATGCAGAGCGACGATCTGGCGGCGCTCAACACCGCCGCCCTGCGGGGTCTGAACACCACCCAGCTCGCGGCCCTGAACTCCGACCAGATCGCGGCGCTCACGACCGCCCAGGTCGCCTCGCTGAGCACCACCCAGATCAATGGTCTGAACAGCGATGATCTGAACGCCCTGACCACCGACCAGTTCAAGGCCCTGAGCTCCACCCAGGTGGCCGCCATCGGCACCACCCAGCTGGCCAAGGTCACCACCGACGACATCGCCGCCCTGTCTACGTCCGCCGTGCGCGCCCTGACCACGGACCAGACCAAGGCCATGACCTCCGACCAGATCGGCGCCCTGCAGACCAACCAGGTCGCCGCCCTGACCACGGCCCAGATCAATGGCCTGAACAGCGACAGCCTCAACGCCCTGAACACCGACCAGGTCAAGGCCCTGACCTCCGCCCAGGTGGCCGCCATCGGCACCACCCAGCTGTCCAAGATGACCACGGACGACATCGAGGCCATCTCCACGGCCGGCGTGCGGGCGCTCAACTCCGACCAGGTCAAGGCGCTCACCACCGACCAGGTCGTGGCCCTGTCCACCGACCAGGCCCGTGCCCTGACCACCACGCAAGTGGCCGGTCTGACCACCACGCAGATCGCCAATATGCAAAGCGATGATGTGGCGGCCCTGAACACCGCCGCCCTGCGGGGTCTGAACACCACCCAGCTGGCGGCCCTGAACTCCGACCAGATCGCGGCCCTGTCCACCGCCCAGGTCGCCTCGCTGACCACCACCCAGATCAACGGCCTGAACAGCGATGATCTGAACGCCCTGAACACCGATCAGATCAAGGCGCTGACCTCCACCCAGGTGGCCGCCATCGGCACCACCCAGCTGGCCAAGATGACCACCGACGACGTGGGCGCCATCTCCACCGCTGCCGTGCGCGCCCTGAGCTCCGACCAGGTCAAGGCCATGACCACCGATCAGATCGTGGCCCTGACCACCGATCAGGCCAAGGCCCTGACCACGACCCAGGTGGCCGGTCTCACGACCACCCAGATCGCGAACCTGCAGAGCGATGATCTGGCGGCGCTCAACACCGCGGCCCTGCGTGGTCTGAACACCACCCAGCTGGCGGCCCTGAACTCCGACCAGATCGCGGCCCTGACGACCGCCCAGGTCGCCTCGCTGAGCACCACCCAGATCAATGGTCTGAACAGCGATGACCTCAATGCCCTGACCACCGACCAGTTCAAGGCTCTGAGCTCGGCCCAGGCCGCAGCCATCGGGACCGCCCAGCTGGCCAAGATGACCACCGACGATGTGGGCGCCCTGTCCACGGCGGCGGTGCGGGCGCTGAGCACCGACCAGCTCAAGGCCATGACTTCGGATCAGATGGGTTCGCTGTCCACGGCCCAGGTGGCCTCGCTGACCACGGCCCAGATCAATGGCCTGACCAGCGATGGTCTGAATGCCCTGAACACCGACCAGATCCGTGCCCTGACCTCGGCCCAGGCCGGCGCCATCGGCACCACGCAGCTGGCCAAGATGACCACGGACGATATCGAGGCCTTGTCCACGGCCGCGGTGCGTGCCTTCAACTCCGACCAGGTCAAGGCCCTGACCACGGACCAGATCGTGGCTCTCAGTACCGACCAGGCCCGTGCCCTGACCACCACGCAAGTGGCCGGTCTGACCACCACCCAGATCGCCAATATGCAGAGCGATGATCTGGCGGCGCTCAACTCCGGGGCCCTGCGTGGTTTCAATACCACCCAGCTGGCTGCGCTGAACTCCGACCAGATCGGTGCCCTGCTCACCAGCCAGGTGGCGGCGCTGACAACCACGCAGATCAACGGTCTGAACAGCGATGATCTGAACGCCCTGAACACCGATCAGATCAAGGCGCTGACCTCGACCCAGGTGGCATCCATCGGCACCACCCAGCTGGCCAAGATGACCACGGACGACATCGAGGCCCTCTCGACCAATGCCGTGCGCGCCCTGACGACCGATCAGATCAAGGCCCTGACCACCGATCAGCTGGTGGCCATGACAACGGATCAGTTCCGCGCCCTGAGCTCCGGCCAGATGGCGGGCCTGACGACCACCCAGCTGACCAAGCTGGAGAGCGACGATCTGCGCGCCCTGAGCACGGCGGCCATCAATGCGCTGACGACCACGCAGTTCGCGGGCCTGACCTCGGATCAGGTGCAGCAGCTGGCGCCTTCGCAGATGCCCGGTGTGAACTCGGCCCAGATTGCCGGCATGGGTTCGGACGACTTCAAGGCCTGGACCACGGACCAGTTCGCGGCCCTGACCTCGGTGCAGATCGCCGGCGTGACCACCCAGCAGTTCGCAGCCATCGAGACCGATGATCTGCGCGCGCTGAACGCCTTCGCCTTCCGCTCGATCAACACCGCCCAGCTGGCAGCCCTGAACTCGGATCAGATCCAGTCGCTGACGAATGTTCAGGTCCAGGCCATGACGACCACGCAAGTCGCCGGTCTGCAGAGCGACGATCTGCAGGCCCTGACCACCAGCCAGGTCTCGCTGCTGAACTCGATGCAGCTCGGCGCGCTGAGCACCACCCAGGTCAGCCAGCTGGAAACGAACGATGTGGCGGCGATCTCGGCCGGCGCCTTCCGCGGCCTGGGCAGCGACGATCTCAAAGCCTTCACCAGCGATCAGGTGGCTGCCTTCACCACGACTCAGCTGAGCGCGATGACCACCGCCCAGGTGGTGGGCTTGGACGCCTCGGACGTTGACAATATCAGCACCGATGCCCTGCTGGGCCTGAGCACCGCCGCCCTGCGTGCGATGACCACGACCCAGATCCAGGCCTTCACCACGGATCAGACCCATGTGCTGACGACCGCCCAGATCGCGGCCTTCAACACGGATCAGATCAAGGCGCTGCAGACCGACGATATGCAGGCCTTCACCACGACTCAGATCGCGGCCTTCACGTCCACCCAGATTGCAGCGCTGAGCACCACCCAGCTGCGGCAGTTCGACTCGGACGACCTGAGTGCCCTGACCACGGCCCAGATCGCCGGCCTGACCACCGACCATATCCGCAGCATCACCACGGACCAGCTGCCGGGTCTGGAGACGGCCGATATCGCGAAGATGAACATGGCCCAGGCCTATGCCTTCACCAGCGATCAGGTCAACGCGATGACGACGGACCAGTCCAACGCCCTGTGGCTGGCCACGCCCATCGTGCTGGATCTGGATGGCAACGGCATCAACACCTTGTCCGCGGCCCAGGGCGTGAACTTCGACCTGCGCGGCAACGGCCAGGTGCAGCGCTGGGGCTGGGTGGGTGGCAATGACGGTCTGCTGGTGATGGATCGCAACGGCGACGGCATCATCAACGACGGTCGCGAACTCTTCGGTGCCGGTACCGTGCTGGCCAATGGCAAGCAAGGGGCCGACGGCTTCACCGCCATGCGCCAGGAGGACACCAACCACGACGGCAAGCTGGACGCCAATGACCTGCACTTCAAGGATCTGCGTGTCTGGGTGGATGCGAACCACGACGGCAAGACCGACGCGGGTGAGCTCAAGACCCTGGCCGATCTGGGCATCGTCGAGATGAACCTCGGCGCCAAGGCGGGCAGCGAGGTGGACAACGGCAATCTGCTGGGCCTGGTGTCGGACTACAAGAAGTCCGATGGCAGCACCCACGCACTCACCGACGTCTGGTTTGCCCGCGAGGGTGGCGGTGGCGGCAACACGCCCCCGGTCAGCCTGGGCGATGTGCTGGCGGCGCCTACCACCCCGGTGCTGCACGAGGGAGCCCCGGCCGGCGGTGCCCCGGCGGGCACGCCCAGCAATGGCCTGCAGGTGAGCCATCTGCTGATCGCCAAGCGACCGGAGGACGACGACCAGCAGTCGGCCACGCCGCTGATCTAAGTCTTCCCTTGGCTTGATCCTGATGACGCCCCGCCCTGCGGGGCGTCTTGTTTTATGCTGCGCCCATGAACGACACCCCGCCCCGCATCCATCCCCTGTCCGATGTGCAGAGCACCCAGATCGGCCCGGGCACCACGGTCTGGCAGTTCTGTGTGGTGCTGGCCGGCGCGCGCATCGGCCGCGACTGCAATATCAATGCGCAGTGCCTGATCGAGAACGATGTGGAGCTGGGCGACCGGGTCACGGTCAAGAGCGGGGTGCAGCTCTGGGACGGGCTGAGCGTGGAGGACGATGTGTTCATCGGACCCAACGTCGCGTTCACGAACGACAAGTACCCGCGCTCCAAGCAATACCCCGAGAGTTTCCAGCGCACCCGCATCGGCCGTGGCGCCTCTATCGGCGCCAATGCCACCATCCTGGGCGGCGTGCAGATCGGCACGGGCGCCATGATTGGCGCCGGCAGCGTGGTCACCCGCGATGTGCCCGCGGGCGAGCTCTGGCTGGGCAACCCGGCCCGGCCGCGCGGACCGGCACCGCGCGCCTGAAGCCTCGAGCGCTCAGCCGCGCCGGCGCGCGGCCGGCGCTTCCCAGCGCTGCACCCAGTCCAGGAACTCGCGGTACCAGAGCACCGAGTTGCGTGGCTTCAGCACCCAGTGGTTTTCATCCGGGAACCACAGCAGGCGGGCTGGCACGCCGCGGGCCTTGAGCGTGTTGTAGTAGGCTAGGCCGTTGCAATCGGGCACGCGGTAGTCCTGGGCGCCGTGGATCACCAGGGTGGGCGTCTGCATGGCGGCCGCAAAAGCATGGGGGCTCTGGGCCAGGACGCGCGGCATGTCCTCCCAGTAGCGGGCCTTGAGGTCGCGCGGGCGTTGCATATAGGAGTCCGCGCTGAAGGTGGCGATGCGGTCGAACACGCCGGCATGGCAGACATAGCTGCGGTAGCGCCCCGGCGCCACATGGCCGTTGAGCCAGGCCACGAGAAAGCCGCCGTAGCTGCCGCCGGTGGCCGAGAGCCGCCGCCCATCGGCCCAGGGCTGGGCCAGCAGCCAGTCGCTGGCGGCCTCGATGTCCTGGCTTTCCAGCTCGCCCTGGCGGCCCATGATGCTGTCGCGAAAGGCAAAGCCGAAGCCGCTGGAGCCGTGGTAATTCACCTGGGCCACCACATGGCCGCGCGCCGCCAGCACATGAGGATTCCAGCGGTAGCTGAAGGTGTCGCCCGCGGCCGCAAAGGGCCCGCCATGGATCACATGCAGCAGGGGGTGGCGACGCCGCGGGCTGAAGTCCACGGGCAGGGTCAGCCACATCTGCACCGCATCGCCCTGCGCGCCCTCGAACCAGACCTCGCGCAGCTCGCCCAGGCGGCGCTGGGCCAGCACTTCGTCATTGAAGCGCTCCAGGCGCCGCGGCGCCTCACCGGCTCGCAGTGCATGCAGACGCACCGGATGCCGGGCGCTGTCGCTGGCGCTCACGATCTGGCCCCCATCCGGCCCACCCACATCAAAGCCCTGCACCCAGCCGCCCGGCTGCAGCACCCGGCAGTCGCCCGAGCCCAGATCCAGGCGCCAGAGGTGGCAGCGCCCCTGCTGCTGGGCCGTGAAGAGCAGGGCCTGGCCGGCCTCGGCCCAGCGCGGGGCACCGGCGTCCAGGTCCCAGTCCGCGCCGCCCAGCGCGCGCCAGCCCAGGCTGCGGTGGCGCGCATCGAAGCGCAGCAGGGCCGGCTGGGCCAGGGCTTTCTCGTGCCGGCCCACATGGGCGGCGGTGAAGGCCAGCGCGCGGCCGTCGCCGCTGTAGCTGGGCGAGGCCAGGTCCCAGGCCGGGTCCTCGATCAGGCGGCGGCAGCGCCGGCTGCGCAGATCCAGTTCGCTCAAGGCCCAGGGCTGGCCGCCGCGCTGCACGGCGGCCGGGTCGTGGACAAAGGCCAGGCGCCGCCCATCGGGGCTGATGTCGTAGTCGCCCGCGCCGCCATTGCTGCGCGGCAGCTCCAGCGTCGTGCCCTCGAACAGGTCGCGCAGGCGGCCGCTGGCGATGTCCAGATGCCAGAGGTGCAGCACCCGGTCCATGGGGATGTTGTGATCCCAGTGGCGATAGAACACCTCTTCGGTGCTGTAACCCGTCTCTTTGCGCTCGGTCCAGCGCTTGTGCTCGCGCTGCTGGGCGGCGGCGCCGCGCAAGGCGGGCCAGACCCAGGCACTGAAGATCAGGCCCGAGCCGTCCGGCAGCCAGCGAAAGCTCTCGATGCCGGGCGCGAAATCGCTCAGGCGCCGGGCCTCGCCGCCATCGTGTGCAATCAGATAGAGCTGGGGCCGCGCATCCTTCTCACCCTGCTGCTCGCGCCGGCTGAGAAAGGCGATGGCATCGCCGCGCGGCGACCAGGCGGGCTGGCCGTCACGCTCGCCGCAGACGGTCAGGGCACGCGGCGCGCGCTCGCCGCTGCAGTCCATCAGCCAGAGGCTGTTGTGGCGGCGCTCCAGGGTGCCGCGGCTCAGGCTGCAGACCAGCTGGCGGCCGTCGGGCGAGAGCGAGGGTGTCCCGAGACGGTCCAGGGACCAGAGGTCCTCGGCGCTCAGGGGGGGCAGCTGGGGGGCGGTGGCTTTCTTGTTCTTGGAAGTACGGGCTTGCGGCATGGCCGCAGTGTCGCAAATCTTCAAGCCCGGTCCGGTCGGAGCGCTCGGGCAAGGCCCGCCGGTCGCACGGCCTCAGATGCTTCAGACGCTGGCGCGCAGCGCTGCGATCAGCTGCTCCACCTGGGCCTCGCTCATGCCCGGCCACAGGGGCAGGCTCAGCACTTCGCGGTGGATGGCCTCGGCAATGGGGAAGTCGCCCGGCCCGTAGCCCAGCTCGGCATAGGCCGGCTGCAGGTGCGGCGCCACCGGATAGTGGATCAGGGTGCCGATGCCGCGCTGGGCCAGACGGGCCTGCAGGCCGTCGCGGTCGGCATGGCGCACCACGAAGAGATGCCAGGCCGGGTCGGCCCAGTCGGGCACATGGGGCAGTTGCAGGTCCAGGCCTGCGAGGCCGTCCAGCAGGCGCGCGGCGATCTGGCGACGCTCGTCGGTGGCCGGGTCCAGGGCCGGCAGCTTGGCGCTCAGCACCGCGGCCTGGATCTCGTCCAGGCGCGAGTTGAAGCCCTTGATCTCGTTGTGATACTTGATGCGCGAGCCGTAGTTGCGCAGCACCTTGATGCGCTCGATCAGGGCCGCATCGCCCGTGCTCACGCCGCCGCCGTCGCCCATGGCGCCCAGGTTCTTGCCGGGGTAGAAGCTCCAGGCCGAGACATCGGCCAGGCCACCCACACGGCGGCCCTTGTAGCGCGCGGCATGGGCCTGGGCGCAGTCATCCAGCACCTTAAGGCCATGGCGGGCGGCCAGGGCCATCAGCGCGTCCATATCGGCGGGCTGGCCGTAGAGGTGCACCGGCAGCAGCACGCGGGTGGCCGGTGTGATGGCGGCTTCCACCCGGGCCGGGTCCAGATTGAAGGTGGCCGGGTCGGGCTCCACCGGCACGGGCTTCGCGCCGCACTGGCTCACCGCCAGCCAGGTGGCGATATAGGTGTTGGAGGGCACGATGACCTCGTCGCCCGGCCCCACGCCCAGGGCCAGCAGGGCCAGGTGCAGGGCATCCAGCCCGTTGGCCACGCCCGCGGCATGGGGCACGCCGCAGTAGTCGGCCCAGGCGCTCTCGAAGGCGCTCAGCTCCTTGCCCAGCAGAAACCAGCCGCTGCCGGCCACGCGGGCCAGGGCCGCGTCGATCTCGGGCTTGGAGCGCTGGTAGATGGGCTGCAGGTCCAGGAACGGCAGGGTGATGGGGGTGGTCGCAGGGGTGGCGCTCATGCCGGGCTCCCAGGCTGGCCGGCGCGCACGGCGGCCAGGAAATCGTCGTAGTTGCGGATGTAGTCCTCGGCCTCGTAGCGGTGGGAGGCCAGCACCAGCAGCACCGCATCGGGCGAGAACTGGTACTGGATGCCCCAGACCATGGGCGGGATGTGCAGGCCCAGCTGGGGGCTGTCCAGCGTGATCTGGTCACGGCGCTCGCCGTCGTCCAGCACGATGCCCAGCGAGCCCTTCACACAGACCAGGAACTGGTGGCAGGCCCGGTGCGCGTGCTCGCCGCGCACCTCGCGGCTGGGCACGTCGTAGACCATGAAGAAGCGCTCGGGCGTGAAGGGCAGATGGGCACCCGTCTCGCCGAAGGACAGGGCACCGCGCAGATCCACGATCTTGGGCATGCGGTGCAGGCGGGCGCCGCGCACATGCAGAGCGGGCACGGCCTGTGCGCCCTGCCCCGCCTGGCTGGCGGTGATGGCCACGCCCTGCAGCGGCACCTCGGGCGTGTCGGCATAGCCGGTGATATAGGCCGGGTTGCCCGCCACGATGGCGTTGGGCGGCACATCGCGGGTGACCACGGCGCCGTCGCTGACCAGGGCGCCGGCGCCTATGGTCACGCCGGGGCGTATGGTGGCGCCGGAGCCGATGCTGGCACCCGCGCGCACGCGAGTCTGCACAAAGCGCTCGGGCCGCTGCTTGCTGCGCGGGAAGGGGTCGTTGGAGAAGGTGACATTGGGGCCGACGAAGACATCGTCCTCGATGCGCACGCCGTCCCAGAGCTGCACCCCGCTCTTGACCGTGACCCGGTCGCCCAGCACCACATCGTTCTCGATGAAGACATGGTCGCAGATGTTCGCGTCACGGCCGATGCGCGCCCCCGGCAGCACATGGGCAAAGGCCCAGATGCGGCTGCCGGCGCCCACATGGGGCGTCTCCAGCAGGGCCATGGGGTGGACCGAGACGCCCTCGGGGGCGGTGACGCTGTGGCTCATGGTGCTTGTCGGTGCGCTGTGATGCTGGGCGAACGATAACCGATGGACCGCGCCGCTTCCCCGTGAAAAGCCGGTGCGCGGCGGGGCAGTTCGGGGCCGCTCACTGCAGCGGGGTCAGCACCCCGCGGCCCATGGACCAGAGCAGGGCCACGGCCTGCTGGCCGTCGAAAAGCGCGTTCACATGGGCCACGCGCAGGGAGTAGTAGTCGGACTCCGCACCCATCACATCAAAGAGCGAGCGCCGGCCCAGCTGCTGCCACTGCTGCAGGGTGGCCACGCGCACCCGCTCGCTGTTGCGCAGGATCTCGGTGATGCGGCGCGCGCGGTCGAAGGAGGAGACCGCCGCCTCATGCATATCGGCCATGCGGTAGCGGCGCGCCTCGATGGCGTCATCGCGCTGCAGCCGCGCGGCCTCGGCGCGCTTCTGCGCGGCCGAGACGCTGGCCTCCATGCCGGGGTTGTAGAGCGGGATGTTCAGCGTCACGCCGGCCACCCAGTCGCCCCCCCGGTTGAAGCCGGTGGTGGCGGTGGAACCCAGCTGCCAGCTCAGCTGGGGTTTCTGCGCCGCCTTCACCGAGGCGGCATAGCTGTTCTGGGCCTTGGCCTGAGCCTCGAGCTGGGCCACCTCGGCGGCCTCCAGCACATCAGCCTGCATCTGAGCCAGCTCGGGCACCTGGGTCAGCAGGGCCGCATAGCTGGCGCTGGGCGGCAGCTCGTCGCCCACGAAACGGCGCAGGCGGATTTCGGTCTGGCGCAGCGCGCTCTGGGTCTGCTCCACCGAGAGCTCGGCCTGCTGCTGGTTCTTCTGGGCCTGCACCAGTTCGCTGGCGCGGCCGCGATCGGCCTTGACGATGGTTTCCAGGGCTTCGACCAGGCAGGCCATCTTGCGCACATACTGGCCATAAACCTGGATCTGCAGCTGGTAGCGGCTGCGATCCATGGCCAGGGACACGGTCTGCAGGGCCAGCTGTTGCTCCACATTGATCAGGCCCTGGCGCGCCGCCTCGGCCAGCTGGCTGCGCCAGGCGGCCAGCTGCTCGATGCGACCGAAGTCGTAGAGCGGGGCGCTCACGCTCAGCGAAGCGCGGCCCTGGGTGCCCTGACGGGCCGGCAGGTCCTCGATCTTGTTGCCCAGGTGCGAAGCCCCGGCGCTGAGATTGACCACCGGCAGGCGGGCGGCGCGCGCCTCCTCCCAGTCATCGCGCGCGGCCTGGGCCAGCAGATTGATGGCGCCTACGGTCTGGCTGCGCTGCAGGGACTGACGCACCAGGGTCTGCAGCTGGGTGCGGGGATCCACGGCGGCACCCTCGGCCAGGCTGGCGCTCAGGGGCGCGGAGCCCTCGTCGCCGCAGCGTGTGCCGCTGCTGCCGGCCGGCGTGGTGGCGACAGCGGGCAGGGCCTCGGCTCTGGCCTTGGCCGCGCGCTTGGCGCTGCCGCTCTGGGCCTGGGCCGGCAGCACCATCAGCAGGGCCAGGGTGGCCAGCAGGGGTCGGGTGCGCGCGAGGATCGTGAACTTCTGCATGATGGGCGTTACTACATCACGAGCCCATCGCTCACGAAGGCTGGAACAGCCCGCCCTCCCCGGCCCAAATCTGCGCGCTCCGGTTCCGGTTGCGCGCGGCACGAACGCTCAGCGCTCGCGCATGGCCTCCTGGGCCTTCATCAGCGGGCGGAAGATATAGCTCAGCACCGAACGCTCGCCGGTGCGGATCTCCACCGAGCCCGTCATGCCGGGAATCACCGGCAGGGCCTCGCCCTTGTAGCGCAGGGTATTGCTCTCGGCGCGCACCAGCACGCGGTAGTAGCGGCCCTCGGCGGCGGGCTTGCCGTCCACATCAGTCAGGGCATCGGGGCTGATGTATTCCACCTTGCCCTCCAGGCCGCCGTTGAGGTTGTAGTCATAGCCCGCGAGCTTGACCACGGCGCGCTGGCCCATGCGGATGAAACCCACATCCGAGGAGCGGATGCGGGCCTCCACCAGCACGCGCTCGCTCAAAGGGACGATCTCCATGATGGGCGAACCGGGCGTGATCACACCCCCCACGGTATTGGCGCGGATGTTCTTCACCAGGCCCTTGACCGGGGACTTGAGCACGGTGCGCGTCAGCGCGTCCTGGCGCACCACCATCTGCTCGTCCAGCAGGGCCAGCTCGCCCTGCACCCGCACCAGCTCGCTGGCCGCCTCCTGGCGAAAGCGTGCCACGCGCTCATTGCGCTGCTGCTGCAGATCATTGATCTGGCGGTTCAGGCGCATCACCTCCACATCGGACATCAGGCCCTTGGCCGCCATGTCCTGGGCGATGCGCAGCTCGCGGCCCACCAGACCGGCACTGCGATTGAGTGCGGCCACCGCCTCGTCCTGCACCAGGCGGCGGGCCTCGAAAGCCTCGGTCTCCGCCCGCACGAGGCCGGGCTGGGCCTTGAGCTCGGGGGGGAACTGCAGCGGGCGCGCCGAGGCCTCGGCTGTCAGACGAGCCACGGTGGCCATCAGCGACAGGCGCTTGATCTGCCCTTCGTTCTGGGCAGACTCCACGCGGGTGGGGTCCAGGCGGGCCAGGTCTTGCCCCTGTTCCACCTGCTGGCCCTCGCGCACCAGCAGCTCGCGCAGGGTGCCCATCTCCATGCTGGCGATGACCTGCTCGCGCGCCTCGGGCACGATGCGGCCTTCGCTGCGCGTGACCTGGTCGATCTGGGCCAGGGCGGACCAGCTCAGGGCCACCACCAGGGCAGCCAGCAGCAGGTAGAGCACCCAGGTCACCTTGGGCAGGGGTTCCTCCACCTGCGCCTTGGCCACCGCGCTCAGAAACAGGCCCTCGTCCCGCGCCACGCTCATGCCTCAACCCCCATCAGACCGAGGCCGAGCGCTGCACCGGCTGGGCGGCCGGGTGCAGATGCAGATTGGAGGCGGCGGCCGGCGCTTCGGGCGTGGCGGCCGGCGCGGCGGGACGCACGCCAGAAAGCGCGGCCAGCACCTGGTCGCGCGGGCCGTCCATCACCAGGCGGCCGGCATCCATGACCACGATGCGCGAGACCAGCTCCAGCACGGCCGGACGGTGGGTCACCACCACCAGGGTGCAGTCACCCGCGGCGTCGCGCAGCTGACGCAGGAAGGCCACCTCGGACTGGGCATCCATGGAGCTGGTGGGCTCGTCCATCAGCAAGATCTTGGGGCGGGTGACCAGGGCGCGGGCCAGGGCCACCAGCTGGCGCTGGCCGCCGGAGAGCAGGCTGCCCATCTCGCCCACGGGCAGGTCCCAGCCCAGGGGGTGGCCGGCGATCACACGCTCCAGGCCGGTCAGGCGGGCCACTTCCACCAGGCGGGCGGCGTCGATATGAGCGCGCCCCATCAGCACGTTGTCGCGCAAGGTGCCGTGAAAGAGCCGCGGCTCCTGCGAGACAAAGCCCACGCGGGCACGGAACTCGGCCGGGTCCACCTGGCGCAGGTCGATGCCGTCCACATCCACCAGGCCCTCGGTGGGCTGATACAGACCCGCCAGCAGGCGCAGCACCGTGGACTTGCCGCTGCCGATGCGGCCCAGCACCGCGGCGCGTTCGCCGGCGCGCAGCTTGAGCGTCACGCCCTTGAGCACCTTGGGCGGCGTGCCCTCGCCCACCATGGGGTAGGCAAAGCCCACGTCCTGCAGGCCCATGGCGCCGCTGATCTGGTTCAGCGGCACATAGTTGCGATCGGCCGAACGCTCGGTGGGCTTGGCCATCAGGGTGTCCAGGGCCAGCAGGGCCGCGCGCGCACCCTGGTAGCGGGCAGCCAGGCTCACCACGCTGCCCAGCGGGGCGATGGCTCTGCCGGCAAACATCACCGCGCCGATCAGGGCGCCGGAGGTGACCGAGCCAGCCTCGATCAGATAGACGCCCCAGACCAGCATCACCAGGGTGATGGCCTGCTGCAGGGTCATGGAGAGATTGCTGCTCCAGCTGTGCATGTCCCGGGTGCGCAGGGCGGCGGCGGCGGCCATGGCCGTGCTGTTCTCGTAGGCGCGCAGGAAGCGGCCCTCGGCTCCCGAGGTCTTGAGGTCTTCCAGGCCCTCGATGGCCTCGACCAGGGTGCCTTGCAGATCGGCTGTCTCGGCCATATTCGCACGCACCGCGCGGCGCATGCGGCCCTGGATGGCCAGGGTCAGGCCCATGATGATGGGAATGGCCAGCACCAGCACCCAGCCCAGCGGCCCGCCCACCACAAAGGTCATGGTGACGAAGACGATGATGAAGGGCAGGTCCGAGACCACGGACATGCTGGCCGAGGTGAAGAAGTCGCGCACCACCTCGATCTGGGCCAGAGTATGGGCGTAGGAGCCGGCCGAAGCGGGCCGGTGTTCCATGCGCAGGCCCAGGGTCTGGCGGAAGAGCTTGGAACCGATGATCAGGTCGGCCTTGCGCCCGGCCAGGTCGATCAGGTGGGCGCGCAGCTGGCGCGAGAAGAGGTCGAAGGCCAGGGCCAGACCCGCGCCGACGGCCAGGGTCCAGAGCGTGACAAAGCTGAGGTTGGGGATGACCTTGTCATAGATGACCATGGTCACCACGCCCGAGACCAGCATCAGCACATTGCTGAGCAGGGCCGCCACCAGGGCCGCGCGGTAATAGGGAATGAAGCGCTTGAGCGTGCCCCAGAGCCAGTGCTCGCCGGGCGCGCGCAGCAGGGGGTCGGCGCGGCTGTCGCTGGCCGGCGCCTCCTGCAGGGTGGCCAGCAGCACGAAGCCGCTGAACTCGGACTCCAGCTCCTCGGCTTCGGCCACGCAGGCATTGCCTTCGGCGCCGGGGAAGACCACCTCGTAGCGCGGCCGGCCGCCCTGCCCTTCGGGCACAGGCAGGCGGCGCACCAGCACGCAGGCATCGCCGCCATTGAGCAGCAGCACCGCCGGCAGCAGCAGGGGGTTGAGATCGTCGATGTTCTTGCGCACCAGGCCGGCGTTGTAGCCGGCCTCGCGCATCAGGCGCAGGGCCTGGTCGGGCGTGAGCGGGCCTTCGCTGGGCTGGCCGGCGCGCAGGGACTCGGCCGAGCGGGCCCGGCCGTGGTGCTGGGTCAGCCAGACCAGGGCCTGCAGCAGGGGATCGCCAATGTCCTCGGCGGGCTCGGACGACACGATGGGCGGCGCGTCCACACCCTCGCCCCCACCCTGCGCCGCCAGATAGAGATTGGGCGGCGAGGACGGACGCGAGGAGGCGCCGTCAAAGAAAGGATCGTGTCGCTGTGTCACCGAAGGCTCGTCTTAGCAGGGCTCAGCGGGCCGCGTCTGCATCCCGCAGCGGCAGGGCCAGCGCCGAGAGCTTGTCTTCCAGCTCGCGCACAAAACCCGGGATGTCGAAGAGCAGCGAGCTGCGCCCATATTCGCTCAGGAAACGCTTGTACGACGCCACCCGGGCCGGGTTCTGGCCAATTTGTACCGCCCGCAGCTCATATTCCTGCAGGGAATTCGTCACCAGATCGGGCAGACCCACATGGGTGAGCAGACTGCCGGCCATGCGGGAGATATGGGTGCGGCCCGAGCAGGTCAGGATGGGCGTGCCCATCCAGAGGCAGTCGCTGGCTGTGGTGCCGGCGTTGAAGGGGAAGGTGTCCAGCACCAGATCGGCCAGCTTGAAACGCGCCAGATACTCCGGCGGCGCCACGCGCGGGGCGAAGATCAGACGCTCCGGGGCGATACCGTGCTTTTGCGCGCGCATCAGCATATTGGTGCGGCACCACTCGTTGTCCGAGAGCAGCCACAGCACGCTGCCCGGCACCTGGCCCAGGATGCGCATCCAGCTGTCGAACACCGGCTCGGTGAACTTGTGGTTGTTGTTGAAGGAGCAGAAGACGAAGGCGTCTTCGGGCAGCTGGTAGCGGGCGCGGCTGGGCGTGGGCGCCACCTCACGCTGGCGGTCGCTGACCTGGTAGCAGTGTTCCAGGTAGATGGGCCGCTCGGTGCAGTAGGGCAGATAGTCCTCGGGCATCACGAAGCGGTCGGCAATGATCCAGTCGACGCCGGGAATGGCCGTGGTCGCGGGCAGGCCCAGATAGCTCACCTGCACCGGCGCCGGGCGGTAGGCCAGGATATTGGGACGAGCCCCGCTGGTCAGGCCCTGCAGATCGATCAGCACATCGATGCCGGCCTGGGCGATGGCCCGGGCCGCGGTCTCGTCGTCCACGCCCACCAGGCGGGTGACCGAGTCCATGGCCCGCAGGATGCGCGCGCGCAGCGGTGTGCCGTCCTCGCGGCTCCAGCAGAAGGCGTGCACCTCCACCCGCTCGCGGTCGTGCAGCTCGAAGAGCTCGGCCGTCAGCATGCCCACGGCATGCATGCACAAGTCACCCGAGAGATAGCCGATGCGCAGCTTGCCCTCGCGCCTGGCCGGGCCGAAGCGGCGGTGGAAGGGCTTGTCCTTGTACTTCACCACCTTCTCGGAGACGAAGCGCTGGGCCGAAAGCAGCTGCAGGGCCGGATCGTCAGAGAGGCCCAGCATGGCCAGCAAGGAGGTGCTGGTCAGCAGCTGGTTGAGGGTGACCTCGCCCACCGGCTGGTAGACCGGCCACTCGCACTGCTTCTGCCGGATGTGCACATAGTGCTGCAGCACATCGCTCTGGTCGGCACGCAGCTGCAGGCTCTGGCGCATCACCTGCTCGGACTCGGCATAGCGCCGCTCCTGCTCCAGCAGGCGGGCCATATTGCGCAGGGCGTGCAGGCGCAGCTCCAGGGGGTCGGCCCCCACCGAGTCGCCGGCCTGCTCGTTCTCCCCGATTACGCGCCAGGCCTGCAGCGCGTCCTCCTTGCGGCCGAGCTGCTCCAGCTGGTGACCCAGATTGAGCCGCGCCTGCAGAAAGTCGGGCTTGTAAGCCAGGGCGCGACGGTAGACCGCCTCGGCCCGGGCGTGATCGCTCATGGCCGAGTAGACCGTGCCCAGGTTGTAGAGCGCCACGATCATCAGAGGACTGGGCGTCTCCACCCCGGCAATCCACTGCTCGTAGAGCGCGGCGGCGGCGGCGGCCTGGCCCTGGGCCTGCAGCTGCCCGGCCGCGGCCATGAGCTCGCCCAGGTCCATGCGGCGCTCGGCCGGCGCGGGGGCGGCGGCCTCGGAGAGTTGCTGGGCGCTGGGTTGTGACATGTCCATGGCAATGCAGCCACCTGGGGTGTGGCGAGGGTTTGGGAGCATGTTAGGGGTCGGCCCGGCGACAAGGCCGGGGAATAGGCGGGCATTCCGGCCGCTATTCATGATCGGCACGCCGCCCTGGCGCCTTCCACACTCGTCACCCCCGTGTCATCGGCCGAAATCTGGCCGAAATTCAGGCCTTTTTTCGCTCATGAAACTAGGGGGGGTGCCGAAAAATCAGAGGCAAGACACGAGTGCCGGGTCCGGAGGAGGACACCGGCACGACGGACGACAAGAAGAGCGCAAGCCATGCTGAATCTACTGACTCGTTGGACCCGGTCCCGTCCCTTCGTGCCCACGGCGCCTGCGCCGGGGACGCGGCCGCCTGATTCCCTGCTGCAAAGCCTGCTGCGCTGGCTGCCCGGCGAGAACACGCCCTGGCATGCCCGTGCCGAGGATCCGGCCCTGCTGCCTCTGCTGCGCCGCGAATTCGAGCGCTGCCTGGGCGGGGTGGATGCGCCCGAGGAGCTGGTGCGCAGCATCCAGCGCGCCCGCCGGGTGAATGATTTCTGGCACTTGCGCGGCTGGCTCTACACCGAGGTGGCCCGTGCCCACGACCAGCGCGAGGCCGAGATGCGCCTGGCCGGGCTCAACCGGCATTTCACCGACCCCATCGACACCTTCTTCATGATGGGCCCGGTGCGGAGGCAGTGAGATGGAACTGACCCTGCGCGAGATTCCCGACTTCCTGCCGCCCTGGTCCTATGCCTGCCTGGGCGGCGAACGCCGCGATCTGGCTCGCCGCACCGCGGCCCGGCGCGCCTTTGTGCAGCTCAAGCTGGGCTTCACCCGGGCGGCGGCCCTGGTGGGCGGTCCGGCCGGCATTGCCCTGCAGCGCCAGGTCTGCCACGCCAGCGAGCCCATGGAGCTGTGGATCTTGCAGGGGCGGCTGCTGGCCGCCCTGCCCGAGGAAAGCGCCCGGCAACAGGCAGGCGAGCTCTCGGCCCTGCTGGCCCAGGCCCTGGCCCGGCCGGCTCAGACCGCGCCGAGGTAGTCGGCCTTGCCCAGACTCACCCCCGCATGGCGCAGCAGCGCGTAGGTGGTGGTGGCGTGGAAGTAGAAGTTGGCCAGGGCAAAGTGGCGCAGAAAGTCCGCGCCCGTGAAGCGGCGCGGCTCGCCCTGGCGGCGCGGCACCTCGATCTGGCGGGTCTCGCTGCCTTCCAGCGCCTCGGGCGGCACGGACTCCACATAGGCGATGGTGCGGCGGATGCGCTCCATCAGCTCTTCCAGCGTCGCTTCCTTGTCTTCCCAGCTGGGCACCGGCTGGCCGGCCAGGCGCGCCATGCAGCTCTTGGCCGCATCGCTCGCGATCTGGATCTGGCGCGAGAGCGGCAGCATGTCCGGCGCCAGGCGCAGCCCCAGATAGACCGTGCTGTCAAAACCCTTGGCCGCGGCGTGTTCACGCGCCATCTCCAGCCAGTTCAGCATATTGCCCAGCATGCGCACAAGAACCGGGGCGCTGGCGGCGTGCATCGTCAAGCTCATGGGGTCGCTCTCCAGAGAAGGTTCGGGGTGGGCGGCATGGTAGCGATTTGTGCCATCTGCTGCAGACCCCGAGGCCGAGGCGGGCAAACGCAAGGCAGAATCTGGATCCAGAAGACGCCATGAACATCATCATTCTCGACGACTACCAGGATGCGGTGCGCAAGCTGCGCTGCGCCGCCAAGCTGGACGCCCTGAACGCCAAGGTCTTTACCAATACCGTCAAGGGCACGGGCCAGCTGGCCGTGCGGCTGCGCGACGCCGAGGTGCTGGTGCTGATCCGCGAGCGCACCCACTTTCCGCGCCAGCTGCTGGAGAAGCTGCCCAAGCTCAAGCTGATTGCCCAGACCGGGCGGGTGGGCAGCCATATCGATGTGGAGGCCTGCACGCGGCTGGGCATCGCGGTGGCCGAGGGCGTGGGCTCCCCCACCGCGCCGGCCGAGCTGACCTGGGCCCTGATCATGGCGGCCATGCGGCGACTGCCGCAGTACATCGGCAATCTCAAGCATGGCGCCTGGCAGCAGTCGGGGCTCAAGGCCCTGTCCATGCCACCGAATTTCGGCCTGGGCATGGTGCTCAAGGGCAAGACGCTGGGGCTGTGGGGCTACGGCAAGATCGGCCGCCTGGTGGCCGGCTACGGCCGCGCCTTCGGCATGGAGGTGCAGGTCTGGGGTAGCGAGGCCTCGCGCCTGGCCGCGCAGAGCGACGGCTACCGGGCCGCCGAAAGCCGCGAAGCCTTCTTCGAGAGCAGCGATGTGCTGAGCCTGCATCTGCGCCTGTGCGAGGCCACGCGCGGCCTGGTCTCGCCCGAGGACCTGGCGCGTATGAAGCCCACCGCCCTCTTCGTCAACACCTCGCGCGCCGAGCTGGTGACCGATGGCGCCCTGGTCTCGGCCCTGAACCGCGGCCGCCCCGGCATGGCGGCGGTGGATGTGTTCGAGAGTGAACCCATCCTGCAGGGCCACCCCCTGCTGCGCCTGGAGAACGCGGTCTGCACCCCGCATCTGGGCTATGTGGAGCAAGACAGCTACGAGCTCTATTTCGAGGCCGCCTTTGACAATGTGCTGAACTTCATGCGCGGCGAGCCCAGCCATATCGTCAATCCGGACGCGCTGAAGGTCCTGCGGTGAGCGAGGCGCGCCCCGCGCCCGAGTCGCTGGCTGCTCTGTTCTGGGCCTTCACCCGCCTGGCCCTGCAGGGCTTTGGCGGCGTGCTGGCCGTGGCCCAGCGCGAGCTGGTGGAGCGCCTGGGCTGGCTGAGCCGCGAGGAGTTCCTGGAGATGCTGGCCATCAGCCAGGTGCTGCCCGGCCCCAATATCGTCAACCTCTCCCTGATGATCGGCGACCGCTTCTTCTGCCTGCGCGGCGCCCTCACCGCCCTGGCCGGCATGCTGGCCATTCCCTGCGTGATCGTGCTGGGCCTGGCCTCGGTCTCCGGCGCCCTGCTGGAGCATGAGCGCATGGCCGGCGCCCTGCGCGGCATGGGCGCCGTGGCGGCCGGCCTGATCGTGGCCACGGGGCTCAAGCTCCTGCCCTCGCTCGCGCGCAACCCGGTGGGCCGGGCCTGGGCCCTGATCCTGGCCCTGGCGGCCTTCGGCGCCATCGCCCTGCTGCGCCTGCCGCTCGTCTGGGTGGTGCTGAGCCTGGGCGGCCTGGGCATGGTGCTGGCCTGGCAGGGTCTGAAGGCGCCGCCGCCCGGAGGGTCCGCCTGATGATGGGCCACAGCCTCAGCCTGGCCCAGTACGGCGACCTCTTCCTGCACTATCTGCTGCTGTCCCTGCTGTCCATCGGCGGCGCCATCACCACGGCGCCCGAGATGCACCGCTATCTGGTGGGTCAGCAGGGCTGGCTCAGCGACACCCAGTTCACCAGCTCCATCGCCCTGGCCCAGGCCGCGCCGGGGCCCAACATCCTCTTCGTGGCCGTGCTGGGCTGGAATGTGGCCGGACCCATGGGCGCCCTGGTCACCATGCTGGGCATCATGCTGCCCTCCACCACCCTGGTGCTGGCCGCCACCCGCTGGGCCCGCGAGCACAAGCAGACCCGCGGCGTGCGCGCCTTCACGGCCGGCATGGCCCCCCTGACCCTGGGCCTGCTGGTGGCCACCGGCTGGCTGCTGGCCGTGCCCTATGTGGCCGACCCCGGCCACCGCTGGGCCACCCTCGCCCTGATGGCACTGAGTGTGCTGCTGGTGCTCAAGACCCGCATCGGCCTGGTCTGGCTGGTCCTGGGCGGCGGGGTGCTGGGCGCGCTGGGCATCGTCTGACGCCCGCCGGGCTTCAGCGCCCGAAGCGCCGCGCCCCGGCCACGCAGAGGATCACCGCCAGGGTCACGCCCAGCATGGCCGGGCTAACGGCCTCGCCCAGCAGGCCGGCCGCCAGGGCCAGGCCGAAGAGAGGCTGCAGCAGCTGCAGCTGACCCACGCTGGCAATGCCGCCCTGGGCCAGGCCGCGGTACCAGAACACAAAGCCGATCAGCATGCTGAAGAGCGAGACATAGGCCAGGCCCAGCCAGGCCGGCAGGCCGATGCCGCCCCAGCTCGCCGGCAGCCGCCACCAGCTCAGGCCCAGCATCAGCGGCAGGGCCAGCACCAGGGCCCAGCAGATCACCTGCCAGCCGCCCAGACTGCGGGAGAGCCGGGCGCCTTCCGCATAGCCCAGGCCGCAGACCAGAATGGCCAGCAGCATCAGCGCGTCACCGCGCGGCGCCAGGCTCAGGCCCTGGGTGAAGGCAAATCCCACCACCAGCAGGCTGCCCAGCAGGGAGAAGAGCCAGAACACCGGCCGCGGCCGCTCCCCGCCGCGCCACACGCCAAAGGCCGCCGTGCTCAGGGGCAGCAGACCCAGGAAGACGATGGAATGCGCCGAGCTCATCTCGCGCAGCGCCAGGGCCGTGAGCAGAGGAAAGCCCAGCACCACTCCAAAAGCCACCACCAGCAGGGAGCGCCACTGCGCCGCCGTGGGCCGCGGCTGGGCCAGCAGCACCAGCAGGGCCAGGCCCAGCAGGCCGGCGATGCTGGCACGCGCCACGGTGAGGAAGAGCGGGTCGAAGTCCTGCACCGCGACGCGGGTGGCGGGCAGGGAGCCGCTGAAGATCAGCGCGCCGATGAAGCCGTTGAGCCAGGCGCTGGAGGTCTTGTTCATGGGTCGCGATCAGGCAGTGGGAAGCAATGCCGCGGAGGCTAAGCCTTTCGATCAATACAATCAAAAAATTGTCATGGATACATCGGCACGTCATGCCCGCTCCCCGCTACAAGCAGCTGCTGGACCGTCTGGCCAGCGAGATCCGCAGCGGCGCGCTGCGCCCCGGCACGCGGCTGCCGCCGCTGCGCCAGTTGGCCCGGCGCGAGGGCCTGGCACTGGTGACGGCCGGCCGCGTCTATGCCGAGCTGGCGGCCATGGGCCTGGTCAGCGGCGAGGTGGGCCGCGGCACCTTTGTGCGCGATGCCAGCCTGCCCCCCGGCCATGGGCTGGACCTGGGCGCGCTGGCGCCGGATCTGGTGGATCTGGGCTTCAATTACCCCACCCTGCCCGGCCAGGCCGAGCTGCTGCGAGCCGCCCTGCGCCAGCTGGCCCAGGGCGGCGATCTGGAAGCCCTGCTGCGCTACCAGCCCCATGGCGGCCGGGCGCATGACCGCGCCACGGTGGCCCGCCATCTGGCCAGCCGCGGCCTGATCACGACCGGCGAGCAGGTGCTGCTGGTGGATGGCGCCCAGCACGGCCTGGCCTGCTGCGCCCTGGCCCTGCTGCAGCCCGGCGATGTGGTGGCGCTGGATGCGCTCAGCTACCCCGGCTTTCGCCTGCTGGCCGAGACCCTGAAGCTGGAGCTGGTGGCCCTGCCGGCCGGCGAGCAGGGGCCGGACCTCGCGGCCCTGGAGCGCCTGTGCCGCACGCGCCGGGTGCGCGCGCTCTACACCATGCCCACCCTGCACAACCCCCTGGGCTGGGTCATGGATCTGGCGCAGCGCGAAGCCCTGGCGGCGCTGGCGCGCCGGCATGAGCTGCTGCTGATCGAGGATGCGGCCTATGCCTATCTGGTGGAACGGGCGCCGCCGCCTCTGGCCATGCTGGCGCCAGAGCGCACGGTCTACGTCTCAGGCCTGTCCAAGAGCGTGGCCGCCGGCCTGCGCCTGGGCTTTGTGCAGGCGCCACCGGCCTGGATCCCGCGGCTGGAGCGCGCCATACGCGCCAGCACCTGGAGCACGCCGGGCCTGACCACGGCCATCGGCTGCGCCTGGCTGGAAGACGGCACGGTGGCGCGGCTGGAGCGCGAGAAACGGGCCGATGCGCGCGAGCGCCAGCGCCTGGCGGCCGAGCTGCTGGAGCCGCTGGCCCGCGTGGGGCATCCGGGCTCCTACTTTCTGTGGCTGCCCCTGGGCGAGGCCGTGCGGGCCGACCGGGTGGCGGCCGAGCTGCTGCAGGCCGGCATCGCCGTGTCCACGGCCAGCCCCTATGCGGGCAACGGAGCCCAGCCTCAAGCCCAGGCCATACGCCTGGCCCTGGGCTCGGTGGCGCGGGCCGCGCTGGCGCCGGCCCTGCGCGAGGTGCGCCGCGTGATCGAGGCGCACAGCTTCTGAACCCGCAGGCTCAGACGTCCTTGGTGCCGAAGATCTTGTCGCCCGCGTCGCCCAGGCCGGGGATGATGTAGCCCTGCTCATTGAGATGGCTGTCGATGGCCGCCGTCCAGCAGCGCACATCGGGGTGTGCCTGGTTCAGGGCCGCCACGCCCTCGGGCGCGGCCACCAGCACCAGGGCGCGGATGTCCTTGCAGCCGCGGGCCTTGAGCAGATCGATGGTGGCGATCATGGAGCCGGCCGTGGCCAGCATGGGGTCGATGATCAGGGCGGTTCGCTCGGAGAGCTGGCCCACGAACTTGTCGAAGTAGTTGACCGGCTTGAGCGTCTCGTGGTCGCGGGCCAGGCCCACCACGCTGACCTTGGCGTTGGGCATCATGTCCAGCACGCCGTCCAGCATGCCCAGACCGGCGCGCAGGATGGGCACCACGGTGACCTTGCGGCCGGCAATCTGGTCGATCTCCACCGGGCCGCACCAGCCCTCGATGGTGGTCTTCTCCAGCGGGAAATCGGCCGTGGCCTCGTAGGCCAGCAGGCGGGCCACCTCGCCGGTGAGCTCACGGAATTTCTTGGTCGAGGTATCACCCTCGCGCATCAGGCCGATCTTGTGCTTGACCAGGGGATGTTTGACTTCGATGACGGGCATGGCGGATCGGGGTTCTGCGTGTGAATATCGCAATTATCGTTGCTGCGGGACCACGGACCGCCACGCTAGGGCAAGCCCTAGCGCCTGCGGCCCGGGCTTGGGGTGAAGCTGCGGGAAGAACAGGGGTCGGCACATCTGTGTACCGAGGCCGGCCCGGCAGTCGTTGAATCATGGTGGTTGGGACTTCTTCTTCGCGGCCCTCGGGCCTGTGGCTGGGCCTGTTGCCCGGCCTGCTGGTGCTGGTGGCCGCCCTCGTGGGCATTGCCAGCCGGCCCATGGGGCAGCTGGCCTCGCTGTGGCCTGCCAATGCCCTGCTGCTGGGCCTGATGCTGCGCTGGCCCGGCTTTGCCCGGCCCCTGGGCTGGGGCTCGGCCGTGCTGGGCTATCTGCTGGCCGACCAGCTCACCGGCAGCGAGCTGCGCTTCACCCTGATGATGACCCTGGGCAATCTGCAGGGCGTGCTGCTGGGCTGGTGGCTGCTTTCACGCCTGCCCGCCGAGGACCGGCGCCTGCAGGGCCCGCTTTCGGTGCCGCGCCTGCTCCTGGTCGTGACCCTGGCCTCGGCCACCGCCGCCCTGGTCGGGCTGCCCCTGGGCCCGCGCCTGCTGGGCACCGACGCCCTGGGGGGCTGGATCTACTGCTTTGCCAGCGAGCTGGCCAACTACATCGCCTTCTTGCCGGCCATGCTCACCCTGCCCGCGCCGCGCCTGGCGCCGGAGCGGCGGCTGCACGGCGCCGCGGTCGTGCCCGCGCCCCGGCTCGGCTCGCTGCGGGCGATAGCGCCGGTGCTGGCCCTGGTGCTGGCCTGCGGCCTGGGCCTGATGGTGGCCGGCCCCGGCGCGGTGGCCTTTCCGGTGCCGGCCCTGCTGTGGTGCGCGTTGAGCTATGGCGTCTTCGGCACGGCCGTGCTCACCCTGCTCTTCGGCAGCTGGGCCCTGATCTCCATTTCTCTGGGCTGGCTGCCGGTGGGGCTGGACCCGAACACGCCCAATGCCCTGCTCTCCATCCGCCTGGGCGTGTCCATGATCGCGGTGGCGCCCATCACCGTGGCCTGTGTGATGGCGGCGCGCGAGCAGCTGCTGCAGCGCCTGCACTATCTGGCCACCCACGATCCGCTCAGCGGCCTGCTCAACCGCCATGCTTTTCACGAGCAGGCCGCGCTGGCCCTGGCGCGTCTGGCTGGCCAGGGTCAGGCCACGGCCCTGCTGATGCTGGACCTGGACCACTTCAAGCGCATCAATGACGAGTACGGCCATGCGGCCGGCGACACCGTGCTGGCCCGCTTTGCCACCCAGGCCGCCAGCAGTCTGCGCGAGGTGGACCTGATGGGCCGCCTGGGCGGGGAGGAATTCGCCATCCTGCTGCCGGGCTGTGGTCTGGCCGAGGCCCAGGCCGTGGCGGAGCGATTGCGGGCTGCCTTCGCGGCGGTGCAGATCGATCTGGACGAGGGCCGGGCCTTGCGCGCCACGGTCAGCATCGGCGTGGCCATGCAGCAGCGCCGTCTAGCGCTGGACCCGCTGCTGGCCGCGGCCGACCGGGCGCTCTACGCGGCCAAGACCGCCGGTCGCAACCGCGTGGACCTGGCGCCGCCCGAGGCAGCGCTGGCGGATTGAGAAGCGGCCAGGCGTTCAGCCGCGCTGGCGCAGGGTTTCGTACAGGCAGACGGCGGCGGCCACCGAGACATTGAGGCTCTCCACCGCGCCCTTCATGGGGATGCGCACCAGCTCATCGCAGGTCTTGGCCGTGAGCTGGCGCATGCCCGAGCCTTCGGCGCCCAGCACCAGGGCCACGGGGCCCTTGAGGTCCAGGTCGTAGATGGATTTCTCGGCCTGGTCCGAGGTGCCCACCACCCAGACATTGCGCTCCTTGAGCTCCTTGAGGCTGCGCGCCAGATTGGTGACCATCAGATAGGGCACGGTCTCGGCCGCGCCGCTGGCCACCTTGGCCACGGTGGCGTTCAGTCCCACGGCGTGGTCCTTGGGCGCCACCACGGCATGCGCGCCGGCGCCGTCGGCCACGCGCAGGCAGGCGCCCAGGTTGTGGGGATCGGTCACACCGTCCAGCACCAGGATCAGGGGCGTGTCCTCGGCGGACTCCACATCCTCCAGCACCTCATCCAGGGTGCGGGCCTGGCTCACGGCCGAGACCCGGGCCACCACGCCCTGGTGGCGGTGGGTGCCGCACAGGGCCTTGAGGCGATCATCGTCGCTGTCCAGCAGCTTGGCGCCGGCTTCCTTGGCCCGCTCGACGAACTGCCGCATGCGCTGGTCGCGGCGGCTGGCGTCGATATGGATCTCGCTGATGGAGTCGGGCGCGGTCTTCAGCCGCACGGTGACGGCATGGAAACCGAAAAGTACTTTGTTGGCGCTGCTCATGCCCCTATTGTCGCCTGCCGGAACAGCCACAGGCCGCCGATCAGCAGGGGCTGGTGCAGCATGTAGAAGCTCAGCGACCAGCGCCCCAGCACGGCCAGCGGGCTCAGACCCGGCACGATGCCCCCGGCCAGCCAGGCCGGCCGCCAGCGCGCCAGGGCATAGCCCCAGAGCATCACGCCCAGCCAGGGCAGCACGGGCACATAGTCCTCGGTCACCGGGCGGCGCGTCACCAGGCCCACCCAGTTGCTCCAGCGTGCGTCAAAGAACGGGTGCGCCGCGAACTGGGGCAGCAGCACCAGCAGCAGACCCAGGGGCCAGAGCGCGGCCAGGGGCAGGCGCGGGCCCAGGGCGCGCAGAAGGATCAGCATCAGGGCCATGCCGTGCAGCACGCCAAAGCTGATGTAGCTGCGCGGGAAGGCCAGCCAGGAACCCAGGCTCACCAGCACCGCACAGCCCGCCACCTGGGCCCAGCGCCGCCAGAAGCGCGCCCAGGGCTGGCCGGCCGCCAGCGCGCAGGCCTGACCGGCCCCGGCGCAGAGCAGGAAGAGGCTGACGATGGCGGTGCGCTGCTGCAGCCAGAAGGGGTCGCGGTAGAAGTCCCAGCCGGCATAGCGGAACCAGGCCAGGTCGAAGCAGAAATGGAAGACCGCCATCCACAGCACGGCGAAGCCGCGCAATGCATCCAGGCGTTCATGGCGGGAGCCAGGGTCAGGTCTTATCATCGGGCCGCAGTCTAAGGCTACGCCCATCATGCGCCGTCTTCCCCTCCTCTCCATCCTTTTCGGCCTGGCCCTCGCGCTGGGCAGCACCGCCCAGGCCCAGCAGCCCCGCCCGGTCACGCCGCGCGGCCCGCTGGAGGCTGCCGAGCTCAACCACATCCGCGTCTTCAAGAAGGTCTCGCCCTCGGTGGTGCACATCACCACCCTGGCCTACCAGCGCGACTTCTTCTCGCTCAATGTGTCCGAGGTGCCGCGTGGCACCGGCAGCGGTTTCATCTGGGACGAGGCCGGCCATATCGTCACCAACTTCCATGTGATCCAGGGCGCCAATGCCGCCAAGGTCACCCTGGCCGACCAGAGCAGCTACGACGCCGAGCTGGTGGGCGCCTTCGAGGACCGCGACCTGGCCGTGCTGCGCATCAAGGCGCCGCGCGACAAGCTCGCGCCCATCCCCCTGGGCGCCAGCCGCGATCTGCAGGTGGGCCAGCAGGTCTATGCCATCGGCAACCCCTTCGGCCTGGACCAGACCCTGACCACGGGCATCGTCTCGGCCCTGAACCGAGAGATCGAATCCATGAACCGCCGCACGATCCGCGGCGCCATCCAGACCGATGCGGCCATCAACCCCGGCAACTCGGGCGGCCCCCTGCTGGACTCGGCCGGCCGCCTGATCGGCGTCAACACCTCCATCTACAGCCCCAGCGGGGCCAGCGCCGGCATCGGCTTTGCCATCCCCGTGGACGAGGTCAACCGCGTGGTGCCACGCCTGATCAAGGACGGCCGCTTCATCCGCCCCGCCCTGGGCGTGACCGCCGGCAGCGCCCAGCTGGCCCAGGCCTTGCGCCTGCCCAAGGGCGTGGCCCTGGTGGGCGTGAGCGAGGGCGGGCCGGCCGACCGCGCCGGGCTCAAGCCCTTCAGGCGCGACCGCAGCGGCCGCATCCTGGCCGGCGATGTGATCACCGCGGTGGACGGCCAGGCCGTGGCCGATCTGGACGATATGCTGACCCTGCTGGAAAACCGCCAGGTGGGCGAGAAGGTGACGCTCACCGTGTGGAACGGCGGCAAGAGCCGCCAGATCGCCGCCACCCTGGGCAGCAGCAGCGACTGAAGGCGCGCGCCCCCGTCCTCCTGGGGTAGACGGGGAGCCGGCGTGCCACGGCCTTGTGGTAGCGTGGGACGCACCGCCCCATGGACAAGCGCACAGCCCATCCGACGCCGCCCCAAGGCCTTTCTGCCGCAGCGCGGCGGCCGCTTTGGCTGGCCTACTGGCCGGTCTGGCTCTGCCTGCTGCTGAGCCTGCTGCTGGGCCTGTGGCTGCAGCGCCAGGAGCGCGAAAGCCGCGCCAGCAGCGAGCGCCGCCAGGTGGAACAGCGCCTGATGGTGCTGCGCGACCGCCTGGAGGCCACCGGCCAGGCCACGTTTGCCCCCACCCTGGGCCTGGGCGCCATGATCCAGGTGGACGGGGGGCTCAACGAGCAGCGCTTCGAGTTGATGCTGCATCGCTCCATGCCCCTGCTGCCCCATCTGCGCAGCGTGGTGGCCGCCCCCGATGATGTGGCCCGCTACGTCTACCCGCGGGCCGGCAACGAGGCGGTGATCAATCTGGACTACCGCAAGATTCCCCGCCAGTGGGCCCAGGTGGAAGAGGCGCGGCGTTTGCGCCAGCCGGTGCTGCGGGCGCCGGTCGCCCTGGTCCAGGGCGGCCAGGGCGTGATACAGCGCAGCCCCGTCTTTCTGCGCGGGGACGGGGGCGACACCCGCTACTGGGGGGTGGTCTCGGTAGTGGCCGATCTGGAGCGCTTCATCGCGGCCGCCGGCCTGCCCTACGACGCGGATCTGGAGCTGGCCCTGCACGCCAGCGAGCCCGAGGGCGGCCCCGGTCCCCTGGTCTGGGGCTCGGGGCAACTTTCCCCCCTGCCCTCGGCCGAGCGCGTGATGCTGGCGGTGCGTCTGCCGGGTGCGGACTGGCTGCTGCTGGCCCGGCCCCAGGGCGGCTGGGGGGCGGGGGCGGGCTGGAGCCCGGGCCTGCTGGCCCTGTGGGGCGGCTGTGCCCTGGTGACCCTGCTGGTGGGTCTGCTCACCGGGATGTGGCGCGCCCAGTGCCGCGACAACGAACGCCTGAGCCGGGAGATCGAGCAGGGGCGCCAGATGCGGGCCGAGCTGGAAGAGTCGCAGTCGCGCTTTCGCACCCTGGCGGCCCTGGCCAGCGACTGGGTCTGGGAGCAGGATGCCGAGCTGCGCTTCACCTACACCTCGCGCATGGCCGAGGAGGCCAGCAACACCAGCTCCAATGCGGTGCTCGGCCACCGGCGCTGGGACTCGCCGGCCCTGGTGCCAGGCATAGACTGGCAGGCCCATCGCGAGTGCCTGGAGCGGCGGGAGACCTTCCGCGATTTCGAGTACGCGGTCTACACCACCGATGGCGGCATGCGCTATCTGAGCATCTCGGGCGCCCCCTTCTTCGACGCGGCGGGCAATTTCCGGGGCTACCGCGGCACCGGCCGCGACATCACGGCCCTGCGCGCCAGCCGGGCCGAGGTGCAGGCCGCGCGCGACCGCCTGCAGGCCGTGCTGGACTCGGCCCTGGAGGTGGCCATCGTGGCCACCGATGCCCAGGACCGCATCACCGTCTTCAACCGCGGCGCCGAGCGCATGCTGGGCTATAGCGAGGCCGAGGTGCTGGGCAGCAGCCCGCATCTGTGGCATCTGCCCGAGGAGATGGCGGCACAGGCCGCCAAGGCGGCCGAGGAACTAGGCCGGCCGGTCACCCAGCGCGAGGCCTTCGTGGCCCGGGCCCTGGAGCATGGCAGCGACACCCGGGTCTGGACCCTGGTGCGGCGCGATGGCAGCCGGCTGGAGGCCTCGCTCACGGTGAGCGGTGTGTTCTCCCGCGAGGGCGAGGCCATCGGCTTCCTAGGCGTGGCCCGCGACATCAGCGCCCAGCTGGCCGCCGAGCGGGCGCTGCGTGCCCTCAACGCCGACCTGGAAGCCCGCGTGGCCGCGCGCACCGCCGAGCTGGCCGAGGCCCTGGCCACCCTGCAGCGCGCTCAGGAGGAGCTGCTGCGCTCGGAGCGCATGGCCGCCCTGGGCTCCCTGGTGGCGGGTGTGGCGCACGAGCTCAACACCCCGCTGGGCAACTGCCTGACCACGGCCTCCACCCTGGAGGGCCGCAGCCGCGAGATCGCCCAGCAGCTGGCCGCCGGCACCATGCGGCGCTCGGCCTTGGAGCACTATCTGCACGATGTGGCCACGGCCAGCGACATCCTGCTGCGCGGCCTCACCAGCGCCTGTGAGCTGGTGCTGCACTTCAAGCAGCTCTCGGTGGACCAGACCAGCGAGCAGCGCCGCAGCTTCGATGTGGCCGATGTGGTGGGCGATGTGCTGGGTCTGGCGCGGGCGCGCTGGCGCAGCACGCCCTATCGCATCGAGACCGAGCTCCAGCCCCTGGCGCGCGAGCTGGACAGCTACCCCGGCCCCCTGGGCCAGGTGCTGTCCAATCTGCTGCAGAACGCGCTGATGCACGCCTTCGAGCGCCGGCCCGAGGGCCTGCTGCGCATCGTCACCCGACCGCTGGACGCGCAGCACTTCGAGCTGCTGGTGGAAGACGACGGCTGGGGCATGAGCGAGGAGGTGCGGCGCCGCGCCTTCGACCCCTTCTTCACGACCAAGCTGGGCCGTGGCGGCTCCGGCCTGGGGCTCAACATCGTCTACAACATCGTCAACGATGTGCTGGGCGGTCGCCTGGAACTCACGGCCCGCCCCGGCGGCGGATCGCGCTTCCTCTTCCGTCTGCCCTATGCGGCCCCGGTGCTGCGGCCCAGCGCCGGCGAGAGCCGTGCGGCCGGCCTCTGAGGACTCCAGGGCTTAGCACAAAGCCCAAGCCCTTGCCGGCACGGCGCGGGGCGCGGCGGCCTAGACTGCGGCCACCATGTCCCTGATCCCGCCCCTGTCCGTCCTGGACCTCGCCCCCATCGTGGCCGGCAGCGATGCCGTCACCGCCCTGCACAACAGCCTGGCCCTGGCCCGTCATGCCGAGGCCCTGGGCTACCGGCGCTTCTGGGTGGCCGAGCACCACAATATGGACGGCGTGGCCAGCGCCGCCACCGCGGTGCTGATCGGCCAGATCGCCCGCGCCACCGAGCGCATCCGCGTGGGCTCGGGCGGCATCATGCTGCCCAACCATGCGCCGCTGACCGTGGCCGAGCAGTTCGGCACCCTGGCCAGCTTCTTCCCCGGCCGCATCGATCTGGGCCTGGGACGCGCCCCTGGCACCGACGGCCCCACCATGCGCGCCCTGCGCCGCCATCTGAGCAGTGCGGCCGAGGACCGCTTCCCCCAGGATGTGCAGGAGCTGCAGGCCTATCTGGGCCCGGCCCGCGAGGGTCAGGTCGTGCGCGCCATCCCCGGCCAGGGCACCGAGGTGCCGATCTGGCTGCTGGGCTCCAGCCTTTACAGCGCCCAGCTCGCCGGCTACCTGGGCCTTCCCTTCGCGTTTGCCTCGCACTTCGCCCCCGATCTGCTGATGCAGGCTCTGGAGATCTACCGCAGCCAGTACCGGCCCAGTGCCCGCCATCCCGAGCCCCATGCCATGGTCGGCCTGAACGTGATCGTGGCCGATAGCGATGAGCAGGCGCAACGCCTCTTCACGTCCCTGCAGCAGCGCTTCCTGGGCATGCAGCGCGGCCAGCGTGGCCCCCTGCTGCCGCCGGTGGACGATATGGAGGCGCTCTGGAGCCCGGCCGAGAAGGCCGGCGTGGCCCGCATGCTGGCCGAGTCGGTGGTGGGCTCGCCGGTCACGGTGCGCGCCGGCCTGCGCGCGACGGCCGAGCGCACCGGAGCGGACGAGTTCATCGTGGCCAGCGCCCTGCACGACTTCGACGCCCGCCTGCGCTCCTACGAGCTGTTGGCCCAGCTGGCCGCCTGAGCGCGCGCGGCCGCCGCCCTGCGTACGGCCGCCGCAGTGCCGTGGCCGGCGGGACCGACAATCGCAGCCGTTCAAGCTCTTCTGCCCGTTCGCCGCCCATGTCCCTGCCCGCCAGCCTCGCGGTCCTGCGCGAACGCCCCTTTGTGCTCTACCTCGCCGCGCGCCTGCTGGGCGCCTTCGCGGTGCAGATGCAGAGCGTGGCCATAGGCTGGCAGGTCTATGCGCTCTCGGGCGAGCTGCTGCATCTGGGCCTGGTGGGCCTGGCGCAGTTCCTGCCCTTTCTGATCCTGATCCTGCCGGCGGGCCAGGCGGCGGACCGGCTCAACCGGCGCCGCATCATCACCGCCTGCCTGGGGGTGAACCTGCTGTGTGCCCTGCTGCTCTGGGGCATGACGGCCCAGGGGCTCGGCGCGGTCTGGCCGGTACTGGCCGTGCTGGCCCTCTTCGGCTCGGCGCGGGCTTTCAGCATGCCGGCCAGCCAGGCGGTGCTGATCAATCTGGTGCCGCCCCAGCATTTCGCCCAGGCCGTGGCCATCAACTCCTCCACCTTCCATATGGCGGTGATCGCCGGCCCGGTGCTGGGCGGCCTGCTCTACCTGGCCGGGCCCCATGTGGTGTACGCCTGTGTGAGCAGCCTGCTGGCCCTGGCCGTGCTGCTGATGCTCATGATCCCGCGCGGCCCGGCGGCGGCCAGCCGCGAGCCGGCCTCGCTGCGCTCGGTGCTGGAGGGCCTGCGCTTCGTCTTCTCGCGACCCATCATGCTGGGCGCCATCTCACTGGATCTCTTCGCCGTGCTCTTCGGCGGCTCGGTGGCCATGCTGCCGGCCGTGGCCCGCGATGTGCTGCATGCCGACGCCACCGCCCTGGGTCTGCTGCGCAGCGCGCCGGCCGTGGGCGCGGCGCTCACCACCTTGTTGCTGGCCGCGCGCCCCATCGAGCGTCATGTGGGGCGCTGGATGTTTGGCGGCGTGGCGCTGTTCGGTGCGGCCACCCTGGTGTTCGGGCTCTCCAGCTGGCTGTGGCTGTCCCTGGCCGCCCTGCTGCTGATGGGCGCGGGCGATATGGTCAGCGTCTACATCCGCCACATCCTGGTGCAGTCGCAGACGCCCGACGAGATCCGTGGCCGCGTCAGCGCGGTGAGCGCGGTCTTCATCGGGGCCTCCAACGAGCTGGGCGAGTTCGAGTCGGGCGCGGCCGCGGCCTGGCTGGGCCTGCGGCCCTCCATCGTGCTGGGCGGCGCCATCACCATAGCCATCAGCCTGCTGTGGGCCCGGCTCTTCCCGCCGCTGCGCACCATGGACCGCTTCCCGCCGATGCGGGGTTAGCGCAGCGCCTGGCCGAAGCGCTCCGGCCGCGGCAGCCAGTGCCCCAGGATGTCGGCCGAGACCAGCACCCGCTCGGCCCGCCCGATCAGGCGCTCGCGCGGCACGCTGCCGATGAAGCGCGAGTCCTCGCTGTTGTCGCGGTTGTCACCCAGCATGAAGAAATGGCCCTCGGGCACGCGCACGGGGCCGAAGTCGCGCGGCGCGCCAGCCACGCCCTGCAGATACTGCACCTGATGGGGCACCGCACCGGGAATCTGTTCGTGCAGGCGCAGCGCCGGCAGACTCCGGCCCGCGCCCAGAGGCTCCTCCAGGCGCGCGCCGAAGCTGTAGTCCGCGGCCTGTCCATTGATGAAGAGCCGGCCGCCACGCAGCGCGATCTCCTCGCCCGGCAGGCCCATGACGCGCTTGATCAGACGGGTGCCCGTACGCGGCGCGCTGAAGGTCACCACCTCCCCGCGGCGCGGCTCGCCCAGCGGCGCCAGGATCACATCGCTGAGCGGGAGCTTGAAGTCATAGGCCAGGCGGTTGACGAAAACCACATCGCCCTCAAGCAGGGTCGGCCGCATGGAGGCCGAGGGAATCGGGTTCCAGTCCGCGATCGCGGTGCGGAAGAAGCCGAAGCACAGCAGGAAAAGCAGAAAGCCGCGTTGGGTCTTGAGCCAGTGGCGCATGGCGGGCACTCCGGAAAAAGCCGAGATGGGCCAGTGTGGGCCGCCCGCCTGCGGCCTGCCCGCCCTGTGCGGCGAATGGCGGCAAACACGACATGAATGCACGGCCAGGCTGCGCCCGAGTCAAAATTACTGTATATTCATACAGCATCTTGAGCAGCACGAGGCCCCGCCATCATGTATCTCGATCTTCAGGACCCCGACAGCATCGTCAGCTGGTGGCGCGAGTTTCCCGAGCGCCACTGGGCCTATCTGGACGCCCTGGACCAGCTGACCCCGCAGTTCCGCGCCAGCATCCAGCTGGCGCGTCAGCGCATTCGCCAACAGCCCGATTTTCCGGCCCGGCTGGACGACGGCCTGGTTCACCGCGGCGGCGGCCCGCTGGCGCCCGTCGCCAAGCCCGAGGACGACGAGGACGACACCCAGGACTTCGCGCCCAAGTACGGCGCGCTGCACTGAAAGCGCCCCGCCCCTTTTTCAGACAGAGCAGTTGCCGGGCTTCGCTTTTCTCCTGTTTCGACTTTTGGGAGCCCGAGCATTGGCCCGGTGAGCCTTAGACAGCTCACCGGGCTTTTTTTGGTCCTTCCCAGCCCGCAGGACATGGCCGTCCTGCGCCGGGCGTCGGACAGCGCACAGCGCTGTCCTCGGTCCCGACTCAGCCCAGGGCCTTGCGGGCGTTGCGGAACATGCGCATCCAGGGGCTGAGCGCGCTCTTGTCGCCGCTGGTCCAGCTCATCTGGATATTGCGGAACACGCGCTCCGGATGCGGCATCAGGGCGGTAAAGCGGCCGTCGGCCGTGGTCACGCCGGTCAGGCCCTCGGGGCTGCCGTTGGGGTTGAGCGGGTAGACCTCGGTGGCCGCGCCGCTGTGATCCACATAGCGCAGGGCGCGGGCCACCTTGGCGGCGTCGCCGCGCTGCGAGAAGTCGGCAAAGCCTTCGCCATGGGCCACGGCGATGGGCAGGCGGCTGCCGGCCATGCCCTGGAAGAAGAGGCTGGGAGACGCCAGCACCTCGACCATGGCCAGGCGGGCCTCGAACTGCTCGCTCTTGTTGCGCGTGAACTTGGGCCAGTCCTGTGCACCCGGGATGATGGGCGAGAGCGCCGCCAGCATCTGGCAGCCATTGCAGACGCCCAGGGCAAAGCTGTCGCCGCGGGCGAAGAAGGCCTGGAAGTCCTCGGCCAGCACCGGGTTGAACATCACCGAGCGGGCCCAGCCTTCGCCGGCCCCCAGGGTGTCGCCATAGCTGAAGCCGCCGCAGGCGATGAAGCCCTTGAAGTCACGCAGCGAGGCCGCACCCGACTGCAGATCGCTCATGTGCACGTCGTAGGTGTCAAAGCCGGCCAGGGCCATGGCGTAGCTCATCTCGACATGCGAGTTCACGCCCTGCTCGCGCAGGATGGCCAGCTTGGGGCGGGCACCGCTGGCGATGAAGGGCGCGGCAACGTCCTCGGTCGGGTCGAACGTCAGGTGCACATGGCGGCCCGGATCGTCGGCGCGGCCGGTCTGCGCATGCTCGCTGTCGGCGCAGGCGGGGTTGTCGCGCAGCTGGGTGATGCGGTGGCTGACCTGGTCCCACTCCTGGTGCAGGGTCTCCAGCGGCACGCTGAACACGGCCTTGGCATCGCGCCAGACTTCCATCTTGCCGCTGGTATTGGGCTTGCCCACCACATGGCTGTGCTTGGACAGGCCGTGCTGGCGCAGCAGCTGCAGCACGGCGTCGCGGTCCTCGGTGCGCACCTGCAGCAGGGCGCCTAGCTCTTCGTTGAACAGGGCCTTGAGCGTGAGCTCCTCGCGCCGGCCGCTGACCTGGGTGGCCCAGTTCTTGGAGTCGCCGAAATCGGCGCGGCTGTCGTTCACGCCGTCGCCCTCGGTGACCAGCAGGTCCACATTCAGGCTCACGCCGCGCTTGCCCGCAAAGGCCATCTCGCAGGCCGTGGCCCAGAGGCCGCCGTCGCCGCGGTCGTGGTAGGCCAGGATCTTGCCGGCAGCGCGCAGCTCGTTCACCGCGGCCACCAGGCTCTTGAGCAGGCCCGCGTCATCCAGGTCCGGCACTTCATTGCCGAACTGGTTCAGGGACTGCGCCAGGATGGAGCCGCCCATGCGGTGCTTGCCCTGGCCCAGATCCACCAGGATCAGCGAGGTGTCACCGGCCTGCAGCTCGGGCGTCAGGGTGCCGCGCACATCGGCCACGCTGGCGAAGGCGGTGATGATCAGGGACACCGGGGCGGTGACTTGCTTGTCCTCCCACTTGGTGCGCATGGACAGCGAATCCTTGCCCACCGGGATCGAGATGCCCAGCTGCGGGCACAGCTCCATGCCCACGGCCTTGACGGTGTCGAAGAGCGCGGCGTCCTCGCCGGGCTCGCCGCAGGCGGCCATCCAGTTGGCGCTGAGCTTGACGCGCGGCAGCTCGATGGGCGCGGCCAGCAGATTGGTGATGGCCTCGCCCACGGCCATGCGGCCCGAGGCGGGCGCGTTCACCGCCGCCAGCGGGGTGCGCTCACCCATGCTCATGGCTTCGCCGGCAAAGCCCTTGAAGTCGGCCAGGGTCACGGCACAGTCCGCCACCGGCACCTGCCAGGGACCGACCATCTGGTCGCGGTGGTTCAGGCCGCCCACCGTGCGGTCGCCAATGCTGATCAGGAAGCGCTTGGAGGCCACGGTTGGGTGGCGCAGCACGTCCAGCGCCACCTTGGAGAGGTCAACGCCGGTCAGGTTCAGCGCGCCGCCGTCGCGGGCCACGCGCTGCACATCGCGGTGCATCTTGGGCGGCTTGCCCAGCAGCACGTCCATGGGCATGTCGATGGCGCGCTCGCCGCCCTCGCCGTCTTCCAGGATCAGCTCGCGCGCCTCGGTGGTGACGCCCACCACCGCGAAGGGGCAGCGCTCGCGCTCGCACATGCTCTTGAAGAGTTCCAGGCTGCCCGGTGCGATGGCCAGTACATAGCGCTCCTGGCTCTCGTTGCACCAGATCTCCTTGGGTGCCAGGCCGCTCTCCTCCAGCGGCACCTTGCGCAGATCGAAGATGGCGCCACGGCCGGCGTCGTTCACCAGCTCCGGGAAGGCATTGGAAATGCCGCCCGCGCCCACATCGTGGATGGCCAGGATGGGGTTCTTCTCGGCGCCCAGGCCCCAGCAGTGGTTGATGACCTCCTGCACGCGGCGCTCGATCTCGGGGTTGCCGCGCTGCACGGAGTCGAAGTCCAGGTCGGCGGTATTGGTGCCGGCTGCCATCGAGGAGGCGGCGCTGCCGCCCATGCCGATGCGCATGCCGGGACCGCCCAGCTGCACCAGCAGGCTGCCGGCCGGGAACTCGATCTTGGTGGTCAGATCGGCACGGATGGCGCCCAGGCCGCCGGCAATCATGATGGGCTTGTGATAGCCGCGCTGCACGCCCGCCACTTCCTGCTCGAAGACGCGGAAGTAGCCACCCAGATTGGGCCGGCCGAACTCGTTGTTGAAGGCGGCGCCACCCAGCGGGCCCTCGATCATGATCTGCAGGGCGCTGGCAATGTGCTCGGGCTTGCCCACCTGGGTCTGCTCCCAGGGCTCGCTGAGACCCGGCAGGCGCAGATTGGAGACCGAGAAGCCAGTCAGGCCGGCCTTGGGCTTGGCGCCACGGCCGGTGGCGCCTTCGTCACGGATCTCGCCGCCGGCGCCGGTGGAGGCGCCGGGGTGCGGGGAGATGGCGGTCGGGTGGTTGTGGGTTTCCACCTTCATCAGCACATGGGCGGTCTCGGCGCGGGCTTCGTATTTGGGGGCGCGCGCATCGCCGGCCGGCATCCAGCGCTCGATGGCGTGGCCTTCCATCACGGCGGCATTGTCCGAGTAGGCAATCACCGTGTGCTGGGGGCTGAGCTTCTCGGTGTTGCGGATCATGCCGAAGAGGCTCAGCGGCTGCTCCTCGCCGTCCACCGTGAACTTGGCGTTGAAGATTTTGTGGCGGCAGTGCTCCGAGTTCGCCTGCGCGAACATCATCAGCTCCACATCGCTGGGGTTGCGCTTGAGGCTGTTGAAGGCATCGACCAGGTAGTCGATCTCGTCATCCGAGAGTGCCAGGCCGAAATCCTTGTTGGCCTGCTCCAGGGCGGCGCGGCCGCGGCCCAGCACATCCACATGGGCCAGGCCCTGGGCGGTCTTCTCGTCGAAGAGGTGCTGGGCGTCCTCGCGGGCCAGCAGCACGCTCTCGGTCATGCGGTCATGCAGCAGGGCCGCGCAGGCGATCAGCTCGTCCTGGCTGAGGCTGCGTTCCTTGCCGGTCAGACCGTCCAGCAGGCCGGCCTTGAGCGTGATGCGGTATTCGGTGACACGCTCCACGCGGTGGATGTTCAGGCCGCAGTTGTGGGCGATGTCGGTGGCCTTGGAGGCCCAGGGGCTCACCGTGCCCAGGCGCGGGGCCACCACCACCAGGCTGCCTTCGCTGCCGCCGGCATAGGCATCGCCATAGTTCAGCAGCGCGGCCAGCTTGGCCTTCTCCTCCTCGCTGAGCGCCACATCGCTCCAGACCCAGTGCACATGGCGGGCGGCCAGGCCCGTGATGCGCTCATTGACGGCCTGCAGCTGCGGCAGCAAGGCCTGGGCCCGGAAAGAGGAAAGGGCGTTGCCGCCCTCGAAGGAAAGCAGATGCTTTGTGGTGGAAGCCATGGAATCCCGCGCGGCGGTCCGGGCCGGGGAGGCGGACCTAGATCGAAGAAGCTCGGGATTCTACCGAGAGCGCTCCACGCTTCCGGCGGCCAGGGCGAAGTTTCACGCCCTGGTCAAAGAACGCGGCTCAGCGCTCGGTCTTCATGCGCTCGACGATGGCCTCGTTGCGCGCCAGCAGGGCCGGCACATCGATGCTGGTGAGCTCGCGCTGCTTGAGCAGCTGGCGGCCGCCCACCCAGACGTCGGACACATGCTCGCGGCCGGCCACATAGACCAGTTGGGCATCGGCGTGATAGACCGGGCGGCACTCCAGCGCGTCCAGCGACACGGCTACCACATCGGCCAGCTTGCCCGGCTCCAGCGAGCCCAGATCGGCCTCGCGGCCCATGGCCTTGGCGGCGCGGATGGTCGCCATCTCCAGGGCCGTGCGGGCCGACACGGTGAGCGGGTCGCCCGTCACGCCCTTGGCCAGCAGGGCCGCGGCGCGGATCTCGCCGAACATGTCCTGGCGGTTGTTGGAGGCGGCGCCATCGGTGCCCAGGATGGTGTTGACGCCCGCGGCCTCCAGGGCCTTCAAGGGCTGCACACCCGAGGCCAGCTTGAGGTTGGAGTTGGGGTTGTGCACCAGATGCACCTTCTGCGCGGCCAGCATCTCGATCTCGGCCTCGGTGAGGTGGACCATGTGCACGGCCATCATGCGCTCGTTCAGCAGGCCCAGCTTGTTCAGGCGCTCCAGCGGGCGCATGCCGAACTGCTTGACGCTCTCATCCACCTCGAACTGCGTCTCGTGGATGTGGCAGTGCATCTGCAGCTCATGCTGCTCGGCCAGCTGGCGCAGCTTGACGAAGGTTTCGTCCGACACCGTGTAGGGCGCGTGCGGCGCGCTGGTCCAGTCCAGCAGGGCCTCGCCCTTGAACTGCTCGTAGGCGGCCAGGCCCTTGGCGATGTAGTCGTCCGGACCGCCGGCATAGCCGGTGGGGAAGTCGATCACATTGATGGACACGCCGGCGCGTATGCCCGAATCGAGGGCGGCGCGCGCCATCGCGGTCGGGAAGAAGTACATATCGTTCAGATAGGTCACGCCGCCGCGCAGGGCCTCGGCGGCCGAGAGCAGGGAACCCTGGTAGGTCCAGTCCTCGCTGACCCACTTCTTCTCCAGCGGCCAGATGTGGTTGTTGAGCCAGTCCATCAGGGCCAGGTCATCGGCCACGCCGCGCAGCAGGGACATGGCGGAATGCGTGTGGCCGTTGATCAGGCCGGGGATCAGCACATGCTGGCCCAGCTCCACGCGCTCGGCCGCGGGGTAGCGGGCCTCGGCCTCGTCCCAGGGCAGGACGGCGGCGATGCGCTCGCCCTCCAGCACCACGGCATGGCGCTCCAGCACCGGGGCGCCGGGCGTCATGGTCAGGACCCAGCGGCCCTTGAGGATCTTGATGGTCGTCGTGCTCATGGCTTGCTCATTCCTTCTTGCTGCTGGGGGCGTCGCCGCCGTCAAAGGCCTGGGAGAACAGGGCCAGCACGCCCTCCTCGTCCACATCGATGCAGGCCTGCTGCGCCGGGCAGCCGCTCCAGGGCGTGGGGGCGGCACCGGCCTCGTTCAGATAGCGCCAGGCCTGGATGGTCTGGCCGCGGGCAATGCCCTCGGTCACCACACGCACCGGGCCGGCGCGCAGGGTGAAGAGCGAGGGGTCGATCAGATAGGCAATGGCGCTGGTGTCGTGCGAGTAGATGCCGCCGATGCCGTCGCGCTCATGATAGAAGTCCTGGTAGTGGCGCGTGGCCTGCCACAGAAAGTCACCCACACCGGCACCGCGGCCGCGCAGGCTGGCCAGGAAGTCCTCGCCCATCACCACCTCCTGGGTCACGTCCAGGCCGATCAGCACCACCGGCCACTCGGCGCTGAACACGCGGTCGGCCGCCTCGGGGTCGTTGATGATATTGGCTTCGGCCACCGGCGTGACATTGCCGCCATGGCCATGGGTGCCAAAGGCGCCGCCCATCACCACCACCTGGCGCACCTTGCTGACGATGCCCGGGTCGTGGCGCAGGGCCAGGGCCAGATTGGTCATGGGACCCACGGCCACCAGGGTGATCTCGCCCGGTGCGGCGTTGACCATCTCGCAGATCAGCTCATGGGCCGGGCGGCTGTCGGCGGCGCGGCGCGCGGCGGGCAGCTGGGCGAACATGCCGCCCAGACCATCATCGCCATGCACATGGGCCGGAAAATCCTTGCCGGCGCCGGGCGCGAGCGGACCCGCGGCGCCGGCGGCCACCGGGATGTCCAGGCCGTAGAAGCCGGTGAGCGCCAGGGCATTGCGCGTGGTGGTCGCCACCGAGGCATTGCCGAAGACCGTGGTCACCGCACGCAGGTCGATGGCGGGGTGACGGGCCAGCAGGTACAGCGCCATGGCATCGTCGATGCCCGGGTCGGTGTCAAAGATGACCGGCAGGGGCCGGCGGCTGGAAGGATTCAGGGGACTGTTGTTCATGCTTGGATCTCCGAACGACGCGGCATGGCGGACTGCACACCGCTGCGGCTGACGGCGATGGCGGCCGCAGCCTGGCCCAGGCGCACCGCCTCGACGGCGCCCAGGCCCTCGGCCAGGCCGGTGGCCAGGCCGCCGACAAAGGTATCGCCCGCGCCCACCGTGTCCACCGCCTTGACGGCGCGGGCCGGCAGCAGCTGCTGGCCGCTGGCATCGGCCAGCAGGGCACCCTGGGCACCCAGAGTCACCAGCACCTGGCGCGGGCCGCGCGCCAGCAGGGCCTGGGCCGCGGCGCCAGCCTCGGCCACACCACCGGCGGGCATATCGGCCAGCTGCGCAGCCTCGGTCTCATTGACCACCAGCCAGTCGCACAGGGGCAGCAGCTCGGCGCCTGCGGCCAGGGCCGGCGCGGCGTTCAGCACGGTGCGCACGCCCGCGGCGCGGGCGATCTCGAAGGCGCAGCGGATGGCCGGCACCGGTACCTCCAGCTGGGCCACCACCACGCGGGCGCCCTGCAGCAGCGGCGCGGCGGCCTGCACATCGGCGGGCGAGAGCTGGGCATTGCTGCCCGGCACATAGACGATGGAGTTTTCGCCGCCCTCGCTGGCCACCATGATGACGGCGATGCCCGGCAGAGCCGACTCGTCCTGCTGCACGCCGCGGGCGTCCACGCCCTCCTCGGCCAGGGCGGCCAGCAACTCGCGGCCATGGGCACGGGTGCCCACGCGGGACACAAAGCTCACGCGCGCGCCCAGGCGGGCCGCGGCCACGGCCTGGTTGGCGCCCTTGCCGCCGGGGGCCATGACAAAGGCTTCGCCCAGCAGCGTCTCGCCCGGCGCCGGCAGGCGGCGCGAGTGCGAAACCATGTCCATATTGATGCTGCCCACCACCACCACCTGGGCGGTAGGGGTGGCCGGGGCGGCGGCACGCGGGTCGCTCATCGGCATGACTCCCTGTTCTGTTGCTCTATGGGATGAAGGAAAAGAGAAACGGCGGCGCCGGTCTCAGCGGCTGCCGGGCGCGGCGCTGCTCTCGCGCACCACCAGGCGCGGCGTGAGCTGCACATCTTTGAGCGGCGCACCGGGGTTCTCGATGCGGTCGATCAGCACCCGGGCCGCCTCGCGACCCAGCTCCTTGATGGAGCAGCCCACGGTGCTCAGCGCCGGGTAAACGTAGGCGCTGAGCTCGATATCGTCAAAGCCCACCACCGACAGCTGCTGCGGCAGACGCAGGCCCAGCTCGGCCGCGGCGCGCAGCGCGCCCAGGGCCATCATGTCGTTGCTGGCGAAGACGGCCGTGACCTCCGGACGCTCGCGCAGCAGGCGGCGTGCCGCCTCGTAGCCCCCGGCGCTGCTGAAGTCGCTCTCGATCAGCAGGCTCTCGTCCACGGCCAGGCCGCGCTCCTGCAGGGCGCGGCGCCAGCCCTCCACCCGCTCCATGCTGACCTCGAACTCGGCCGGGCCGCTGACACAGGCAATCTGGCGATGACCCAGATCCAGCAGATGGCGCACGGCCTTGAGCGCGCCGTCCTGGTTGTTCACGCTGACCCGGTCGGCCCGGGCACCGGGCACCGCGCGGTCCACCGTCACGGCCGGCACGGTGGCCAGCTTGAAGATGCGGGCCAGGGCCTCGGCATCACCGGCCGAGGACAGCAGCAGACCGTCGATGCGCTTTTCCAGCAGGGTGCGCATGTACTGCTGCTGGCGCTTGGGATCGTTGTCGGAGTTGCACAGAAAGACCGAGTAGCCCGAGAGCCGGCAGCCCTCCTCCACCCCCACCACCAGCTCGGCGAAAAAGGGGTTGTTCACATTGGGCACCAGCACGCCAATGATCTTGGTCTCGCTCTTGCGTAAGGACCGGGCCACGGCACTGGGCAGGTAGCCGATTTCCTCCACCGCCGCCAGCACGCGGCGGCGCGCATCGGCGCTGACGGGACGGGTGTCGTTCAGGACATGGGAGACGGTGGTGAAAGACACCCCCGCCAGGGCCGCGACATCTTTGATCGTGCTCACAGGCTCGGACTCTTGCAGACTCGGTGACGCTTGTTGTTCTTCCCCCGGCCCGCGCGAGACGACAGCGCAGCGGCGAGGCGGTCATTGCCGCGGAGGCACCCCGACTGGCAAACGTTTGCCAATGTAGCAGAAGCCAGGCCCCGTGGCGCCAAGAAGCATGAAGCCTGGCTTGATCCGAAACCGGCTCGTACCCGATGGGCGTGACAAGGCCTTGCGCGCAAAGACATCGCCGGGTTTTGCGCGTCGATTTGCGCAAAGCCGATCACAGCCAGCCAGGCCCCTTCCCTGCCCCACAAAGAAAAAACCCGCGCGCCGGAGGCCGGCGGGCGGGTGGGCAGAGCTTGAGCGAATGCGGGTCGATGCGCTAGCCGCTCATCGACCGCAGGCTGGCGCTCAGCGCTGGGCGATGGGCTTGACGTCGCGGGCGGTGGCACCCACGAAGAGCTGGCGCGGACGGCCGATCTTGTACTCGGGGTCGCCGATCATCTCGTTGAGCTGGGCGATCCAGCCCACCGTGCGAGCCAGGGCGAAGATGGCAGTGAACAGCGGCACGGGGATGCCGATGGCGCGCTGCACGATGCCCGAGTAGAAGTCCACGTTCGGGTAGAGCTTGCGGGCGACGAAGTACTCGTCTTCCAGCGCGATCTTCTCGAGCGACATGGCCAGCTTGAACAGCGGGTCGTTCTGCAGACCCAGCTCGTTCAGCACCTCGTGGCAGGTCTCGCGCATCAGCTTGGCGCGCGGGTCGTAGTTCTTGTAGACCCGGTGGCCGAAGCCCATCAGCTTGACGTTGCTGTTCTTGTCCTTGACCTGCTTGATGAACTCGCCGATCTTGGCCTCGCCACCCATCTGCTGGATGTCGGCCAGCATGTTCAGGCAGGCCTCGTTGGCGCCACCGTGAGCCGGGCCCCACAGGCAGGCCACGCCGGCCGCGATGGCTGCGAAGGGGTTGGTGCCCGAGGAGCCGCACAGGCGCACGGTGGAGGTGCTGGCGTTCTGCTCGTGGTCGGCGTGCAGGGTGAAGATACGGTCCATGGCGCGCACCAGCACGTCATTGGGCTTGTACTCCTCGCAAGGCGTGGCAAACATCATGCGCATGAAGTTGCCGGCGTAGCTGAGGTCGTTCTGCGGGTAGATGTAGGGCTGGCCGATGGTGTACTTGTAGGCCATCGCCACCAGGGTGGGCATCTTGGCGATCAGGCGAATGGCCGAGATCTCACGATGCTCCGGGTTATTGATGTCGGTGCTGTCGTGATAGAACGAGGACATGGCGCCGACCAGGCCGGTCATCACGGCCATGGGATGCGCGTCGCGGCGGAAGCCACGCAGGAAGAACTGCATCTGCTCGTTGACCATGGTGTGCTTGGTCACGCGCTCGACGAAGTTGTCCTTCTGGGTCTGGTTGGGCAGCTCCCCGTACAGCAGCAGGTAGCAGGTCTCCAGATAGTCACAGTTCACGGCCAGCTGCTCGATGGGGTAACCGCGGTACAGCAGCTCGCCCTTGTCGCCATCGATGTAGGTGATGGTCGAGTTGCAGGACGCCGTCGACAGGAAGCCCGGGTCATAGGTGAACTTACCCGTCTGCGCATAGAGCTTGCGGATGTCGATCACATCCGGGCCCACCGTGCCCTTGTAGATGGGCAGGTCCATGCTGGGGCTGCCGTCCGTGAACGACAGGGTGGCTTTGACGTCAGAGGGGGTCATGGGCATTCCTTGTGACTTCTTGGGGTTCGTTTACGAGGGCGTCCTGAGCAGGCTCAGGACCTCTTGCACATCGGGACGATCAAGCTCGCCCTCGGGGTCCTTGCGACGCAGCAGCAGGTCCATCAGATCGTTGTCCGACAGTTCCATCAGCTGGCGCAGGCCCTCGGCCTGGAACATGGTCAGGCTGCTCTCGTGCTTCTGGAAGAAGCGCTCGATGAAGAGGTCGTTCTCCAGCAGCCCGCGGCGGCAACGCCACTTGAGTTTGGAGAGCGAGCGCTCGTCGATGAGCGTGTCGGGAGCAGCGTGATCCATGTGAGCGATGTGCAATGCAAGAGGATCAGACGGCGCGACGCACCATCAGTTCCTTGATCTTGCCGATGGCCTTGGTGGGGTTCAGACCCTTGGGGCAGACATCGACGCAGTTCATGATGGTGTGGCAGCGGAACAGACGGTAGGGGTCTTCCAGATTGTCCAGGCGCTCACCGGTGGCCTCGTCGCGGCTGTCCGCGATGAAGCGGTAGGCCTGCAGCAGACCGGCGGGCCCCACGAACTTGTCGGGGTTCCACCAGAAGCTCGGGCAGCTCGTGGAGCAGCTGGCGCATAGGATGCACTCGTACAGGCCGTCCAGCTCCTCGCGCTCCTCGGGCGACTGCAGGCGCTCCTTCTCGGGCAGCGGGTTGTCGTTGACCAGATAGGGCTTGATCGAGTGGTACTGCTTGAAGAACTGGGTCATGTCGACGATCAGGTCGCGCACGACCGGCAGACCCGGCAGCGGCTTGAGCACGATGGTGCCCGGCAGCGTGCGCATGTTCGTCAGGCAGGCCAGACCATTCTTGCCATTGATGTTCATCGCGTCCGAACCGCAGACGCCTTCGCGGCAGGAGCGGCGGAAGCTCAGCGTGGGATCCACGGCCTTGAGCTTGACCAGGGCGTCCAGCAGCATGCGCTCATGGCCATCGAGCTCGATCTCGATGGTCTGCATATAGGGCTTGGCGTCCTTGTCGGGATCGTAGCGGTAGATCTGGAAAGTGCGCTTCATTGTCTTGCTCTCAATCCTTGGCTTAGAACGTGCGGACCTTGGGCGGCACGGACTCGACGGTCAGCGGCTGCAGGTTCACCGGCTTGTAGTCCAGGCGATTGCCTTCGGAATACCACAGGGTGTGCTTCATCCAGTTGGCGTCGTCGCGGTTCGGATAGTCGTTGTGCGCATGGGCACCACGGCTTTCAGGACGGGCAGCGGCGGAAGTCATCGTGGCCTTGGCGGCCTCGATCAGGTTCTCCACTTCCAGCGCCTCGACGCGCTCGGTGTTGAAGACCTTGGACTTGTCCTTCAGGCCGATGCCGCCGACGCGCTGGGCGACTTCCATGATCTTCTTGACACCCTCGTCCATGCTGGCCTGGGTGCGGAACACACCGGCATGCTTCTGCATGGTCGAGCGGATGTCGTTGGCCACGCTCTGCGCGTACTCGCCGTTGCTGCGACCTTCCAGAGCGGCCAGGCGGGCCAGGGTGCGGTCGGCCGCGTCCTTGGGCAATTCCTTGTGCGACTTGGTCTTGAGATTGAAGTCGACGATGTGGTTGCCGGCGGCGCGGCCGAACACCACCAGGTCCAGCAGCGAGTTGGTGCCCAGGCGGTTGGCGCCGTGCACCGACACGCAGGAGCACTCGCCCACGGCGTAGAGGCCGTTGATGATGTCGTTGTGCTTGCCGTTCTTGGGCACGACCACCTGGCCATGCACATTGGTCGGAATGCCACCCATCTGGTAATGGATGGTCGGCACCACGGGGATCGGCTCCTTGGTGATGTCGACGTTGGCGAAGTTGTGGCCGATCTCCAGCACCGAAGGCAGGCGCTTGGCGATGGTTTCCGCGCCGAGGTGGGTCATGTCCAGCAGCACATAGTCCTTGTTGGGACCGCAGCCGCGACCTTCCTTGATCTCCTGGTCCATGGAGCGCGAGACGAAGTCACGCGGCGCCAGATCCTTCAGGGTGGGCGCATAGCGCTCCATGAAGCGCTCGCCATTGGCATTGCGCAGGATGGCGCCCTCACCGCGGCAGCCCTCGGTCAGCAGCACGCCCGCGCCGGCCACGCCGGTGGGGTGGAACTGCCAGAACTCCATGTCTTCCAGCGGGATGCCGGCGCGCGCCGCCATGCCCAGGCCGTCACCGGTGTTGA
>Ga0233424_10000524_pt1 | contig 46870 bp, 44 predicted proteins | sample Watercolumn_Towu_FD_181011 | JGI IMG/M metagenome (GOLD analysis project Ga0233424, IMG submission 181011) | Freshwater microbial communities from Lake Towuti, South Sulawesi, Indonesia - Watercolumn_Towuti2014_125_MG | ecosystem: Environmental > Aquatic > Freshwater > Lake | place: Indonesia...
TTCAACCGAACCCGGCGGCGTGAAAAACTCCCACGCTGCCCCGCGACTCAACCTTCCTACGCGCAGAAAAAATCATCCATTCATCCCGCTCCGCCCAAAATCCACCGCGTTTTCAAAAGCCTGGTAGGACTCGATGGACTCAAGAAGAGCAATACGACGCGCCGTGGTGGCGCGCCGCGTGTTGAGGAGAGAGAAGCCGCCGGAGTGGATCAAGCCCCGAACTTGTCGAACATCCGGGCGTTGGCCTGCATGAGGCGCATGAGGTGCTTGGCCTCGAAAACTCCGAGCGAACCGAGGTTTGCGCCGGTTTCCGTGAAGCGATCGAGCTTGTCCGACCCGCTGAACGCGGAGTGGAGGAGCACGGGCTGCGGATGCCATGAGTGGCCCTTCATCGCGCAAGGCGTCGAGTGGTCGCCGGTGATGGCCAGCACGTCGGGCTTGTGCTCGAGCAGGATGGGCAGCGCGGCGTCGAACTCCTCGATGGCTTTCCGCTTGGCCTCGAAGTTCCCGTCCTCGCCGAACTTGTCCGTGTATTTGTAGTGGATGAAGAAGAAGTCGAAGTTCTCGCGCTCGGCCGCATAGCGCCGCAACTGCTCGGCGATGGTCTGCGGGCCTTCAAGCTTCGTCATGCCGACGAGCTGCGCGAGGCCCTTATACATCGGATACACCGCCAGGCACGCGGCGCGGAGATGGTAACGCTGCTCGAACGCCGGAATCTCGGGCTGGTGAGCGATGCCGCGGAGCAGGAAGCCGTTGGCCTTCGCCTGTTTCGCCAGCGACGGCAGCGCGAGCTCGTAGAACTCGGCGACGACCTTCGCGGTCTTCTTCTGCGCGGCGGACTTCGCGTTCTCGGGCTTCGCTGCGGCGATGGGAAGGCCCTCGCGATTCGGATCCGTCGAGGTCAGCGGGCCTTCGAGTCCCTTGCCGCGGAAGATGACCACGAATCGATGCTCCTTGCCGGCCGTGATGATGACCTGCACGTCGCCGACTTTCTTGATCTTCTTTGCGAGCAACGCGCAAAGCTCCTCGCAACGCCCGGTGGGGATGCGCCCCGCGCGGCGGTCGGTGACGATGCCCTTTTTGTCGAGCGTGCAGAAGTTGGCGCGCGCGGCGACATCGCCGGCCTTCAACTCCATGCCGAGCCCGAGCGCCTCGATGACCCCGCGGCCGACTTCGAATTCCAGCGGGTCGTAGCCGAAGAGCCCGAGGTGGCCCGGTCCGCTGCCGGGCGTGATGCCGGGCGCGACGGGAATCATGCGGCCTTGCGCAACGCCGCTGCGAACGAGCGCGTCGAGGTTTGGGGTCGCGGCGGCTTCAAGCGGCGTGACTTCGCCCTGCGCAAGAGTGGCGATGTCGCCGAGGCCATCGAGGACGACGAGCGCGAGCTTCGCGCCGGTCTTGATGGTGAGCGAGGAGTAGAGAGCGTCGAGATTCATGGTCCGATTCGGTTGGGTTAAGCAAAAAAGGCGATCCGCCCCGGCGAAGGGATGGATCGCCAGGCGAATAATGCGAGCGGCTCGAATCAGCGTCAACGGGCGAATCCGCGGAACGTCACAGGTTGCGAATTTTTTCGAGCAACCCAGTCGTCGAGCGTCCCCTCGCGCCGGGCACGATGACAACGCGTCCACCGAGAGATTCAACAAGCCGACGCTCCACTTGATTGATGGTCTCCACGGTGTTGTCGCCACCTTTCGCGTAAATGTCGGGCTGCGCGAGCGCGAGAAAACGCCCCGCCGTGACTTCGCCGAACACACACACGGCATCCACGCACGAGAGCGAAGCCAGCACAAGCGCGCGATCTTCCTCGGGATTGACCGGCCGCGATTCACCCTTGAGTTGGCGCACCGAAGCATCCGAGTTCACGCCCACCAGCAGCGCGTCGCCGAGACTGCGCGCGCCTTCGAGATACAGCGCGTGCCCCGCGTGCAGGATGTCGAAGCAACCGTTGGTGACAACGAGCTTGCGGCCTGCGCGGCGCAACGCTTCACGCCATGCGGGGAGCGATTCGGGCGAGAGGACTTTCGCTCTGCAATTCATCACGGGCTGGAGAATGCCGGGCCGGCGTCACTGCCGCATCACGAATTCCTTCGCGTTGAGCAGGCCCCACGCGAGGTCTTCCAGCGCGGCGCGACGGTCCTTTGAACGCTCGACGTGGGCAACGCCCGCCGCGAGTTCGCGATCTGACGGCGCGCGGCTCAGCGCGGTCCAATACAACTCGTCGAGCAGTTCGCCGGGCGAGCGGTTCGCGGCGAGCAATGCGCCGAGGCGATTGTCCGGAGCGGTGAGGAGCGCGTTGATGCCCGGGCCGGAGATGAACTGAAACGCCTGGCTCAGCGTGGTGCCGCCGGAGCGCTCGCATTCGCACGTGAGCAGCCGCATCGGCTTGCCGAACACGCGCAGGAAGTTGTCGTCCACCGAATCGCGCCGGAGCCGCCGCTGCGCGGTGGTCACGCCGGGAAGTTGCGACGCGCGCAAGCCGTCGGGATAACCGCTGAACTTCGCGGGCACCCCGAGCGCGAGGTGTTGCGAGTCCAGCAGCGCCTCGGCACCGAGCCGTCGCGGGACCGCATGCGAGTAGTTCACCTCGTCGTCGGCGTTTGTGTCGTTCGTCTCGCTCGCGAGCTGGTAGGCGCGCGAGCCGGTGAGGAGCCGGATGAGCCGACGTTGGTCGAACTTCCCTTTCACGAACTCCGCCGCGAGCGCGTCGAGCAGCGCCGGATGCGACGCCGGATTCGTCGGGCGGAAATCGTCCACCGGGTCCACGAGACCGCGCCCCATCAGGTGGAACCAGATGCGGTTGACCTGCGCCTTCGCGAAGCGCGGATTGTCCGCGCTCGTGAGCCACGCAGCGAGCGACACCATGTAGTCCGTTTCGGGTTTCGCGTTCCGGGTTTCAGGTTGAGTGGTCGCGCCGAGGAATGCAGGCGCGGCATCCCTGCCCGTGCGCGGGTTCTTCACCGCGCCGTCGCGCGCCATCACCACCATCTGCTCGCCGATGAACTCGTGCGAGTCGAGCCGGTCGCGCTTGTTGTTTTCGAGCACGCGGTATTGCACGCGCGAGAAGAGGCCGGTCCAGCCGAAGTAATCATCCTGCGTCCAGCGGTCGAACGGATGGTTGTGGCACTGCGCGCATTGGAGGCGCGAGCCCAGGAAGACCTGCGCCGTCGCCTCCGCGCGCGACACGGGGTCGCGCAGCGCGCGCAGGTAATTGCCCGCGGGGTCGGCATAGGTGCTGCCGCGCGCCGCGATGACCTCGCGCACGAACTGGTCCACAGGCTTGTTCTCCGCGATGGACTGCCGAATCCAGTGGTGAAAATTCTGCACGCCCTTCCGATCGAGCGACTTCTCCTCCACGCGCAGCAGGTCCGCCCACTTGAGCGCCCAGAAGTCCGCGAATTCCGGCCGCTCGAGCAGCGCGCCCACGAGGCGCGCGCGCTTGTCGCGCCGGTGGTCGGCGTGGAACGCCTTCGCCTCGTCCGCCGTCGGCGGAAGGCCGATCAGGTCGAGATGCGCGCGCCGCAGGAACACGGTGTCGCTGCTCAGCCCGGACGGGGCGATGCGGAGCTGGCGGAGCTTTGCGAAGACGTGGTCGTCAATGAAGTTGTTGCGCGGCGGGTTGCTCCAGGCGAATCCCGGTCTCGCCGGAACGAACGCGAGCCGCACGGGCACCTGTTCGCCGAGGAAGCGCACGATAACCGTGACTTCGCCCGGCTTGTCCTGCCGCACAAGTCCCTCGCGTGTGACCGTTGCCGCCGGGCTCGACGGCTCGTAAACCGCGACCGCGCTCACGTCGCGCTCCGAACCATCCGAGAACACCGCGCGCGCGCGAATCTGCGCCTCGCGCTCGGGTTCGACGAGGATGCGCTCAAGCGGCGTGACTTCGAGCCTCGCGAGCTTCGGCGCACCGGGCAGGTCCGCAGGCAGACCCGCGGTGATCCAGCGGCGGATGACTTCGTGCTCGGGCGAATTCGTGGCGAAGCGCAGCCCGCCCTCATGCGCGACTTGCATCGTGGGCTTGAGCAACAGGAGGCTGCGCTCCGGGTCGAGCGGGTTCGCGCGGCGGGCGAACACTTCGCGGGTGAGAATGCCGAAGTCGTAATCCGCGTCTTCGCCGCGGAGCGAAAGCTTGAAGCCGCCCTTGCCGTTTGCATTGCCGTGGCACGTGCCCTGGTTGCAGCCCGCCTTGGAGAGGATTGGCTGCACCTCGTTTCGGAAGGATACGCGATCCGCCGCGCGCGCCGCCGGAAGCAGTGACGTTGCGCCCGCGAGAGCTAGGGCAGGGACGATGCGATTGAAGTGGCGGCCAATCACGACGGCGATGCGTGGAACCTAGCGCGCGGGCGCGCTGACAGGAAGGCACTTCTTTGCGGCGCACAGGCGGTTGGACTTCGCGCGTCGCGCGTGTTCCACTGGTGCCGCATCACACCGTCACATGAGTTTCCTTTCGCTCATCGAGGCCAAGCGCGAAGGGCAGGCTCTCCCGGTTGAACAAGTCGCCGGGTTCGTGCGCGACTTCACGACTGGACGGATCCCCGACTACCAGATGGCCGCGATGCTCATGGCGGTTTTCTTCCGCGGGATGAACCGGGATGAAACCCGCGCGCTCACGCTTGCAATGCGCGACTCAGGGGAAGTGCTGCGCTGGCCTGCGGATGCGCGACCGGTCGTGGACAAGCACTCGACTGGCGGCATCGGCGACAAGGTATCTCTTCCACTGGCGCCGCTGCTCGCGTGTCTTGGCGTGCGAGTGCCGATGATTTCGGGGCGCGGACTCGGCATCACCGGCGGCACGCTCGACAAGCTCGAGAGCATCCCGGGCCTGACCACGCAGCTCGAACCCGCGCGGCTCACCGAACAAACGCGGCGCATCGGCGTCGCGATGGGCGGGCAGACCGCGACGATGATTCCAGCGGACCGGCTCCTCTACGCACTGCGCGACGTGACCGCCACCGTGCCGAGCATCCCGCTCATCACCGCGTCCATCCTCTCCAAGAAACTCGCCGAGGGACTCGATGCGTTGGTGATGGACGTGAAGTTCGGGCGCGCCGCGTTCATGCAAACGCGCGAGCAGGCGCGCGAACTCGCGCGCTCGATTGTGTCGCTCGCGAACGACTGCGGCGTGCGCGCTCGCGCGATGCTCACGGACATGGACACGCCGCTCGGCCGCGCCGCCGGCAACTGGCTTGAAGTGAAGGAGTCCGTCGAGTGTCTCGAAGGGCGCGGCCCCGCGGACTTGCGGCGCCTTGTGCTCGAATGCGCCGCGCACCTGCTCGTGCTCACGCGCCGCGAGGCGTCACTTGAATCCGCCCGCGCCGTCGCGGCGGGTGAACTTGACTCCGGCCGGCCTCGCGAGAAGTGGAACGAACTCATCGCCGCGCAGGGCGCGGATCTGCCAGCGTTCGAAGCCAAACTTGCTCGCGACGTGACCGCTCCGGTGTGCGTCGAGTTGCGTTCGCAGGTGTCGGGGCACGTGTCGCGGTGCGATGCGCGCGTCGTCGGCGAAGTCGTTCGTGATCTCGGCGGCGGCCGGCTTACGAAGGCGGACGTCATCAACGGCGACGTGGGGGTGGACCGGCTCGCAAAACCTGGCGACCGCGTTCGGACAGGCGACTTGCTCGCACGCATTCACGCGGCAAACGCGGAGTCGGCGGCGGTGGCGCTGCAGCGGCTCGAACACGCGTTCGCACTGTCCGACTCACCCGCAACCGGGGCAGAGGCGGCCTTTGAAATCGTGGATTAAAGCGTCAACGCGAGACTTGTTCACCCTGTATTCACAGCGTCAAAGTTGTTCCCAATGGGCTTGTCCACCGCCGGTTGACAACCTCGATGATTGGCATTTCTCCGCCGGAATTCAGCGGAACTGTTCGGGAATAACCTCTTCGTAACTTTTCTGCTAAAAGTTCTTGCAGCCTCAACCTGTAGTGGTAGCCTGCTCCCCGCTCTACCACGGAATGGGGTTAGGAGACAGCCGTTTCTGCCCAGTCTGTGGCGTAGCTTTCACCCAAATCAGGCTGTGGGCGCGAAATGCGCCACCGCCGGCGACGAACCCAAACCCAAAACTTCCAACCCAGTCTCCGCCATGATTGACGCACGTGACGCCCTCGTGTCTTCCTCTCCCTTGTCCAATCGCCGTCGCAGCACGGCATCCAAAGTGAACCCGAGCCGGACCAAACCCATCGCGGCGCCGAACCGCAGACTGTTGCGCATCGAGCGTGTCTTCAGCGATGCGCGCGTGAAGCCGCTCGACCAGATCGAGTGGGAGAAGCGCACGGCCGAAATCACCGACGACACGGGGCGCACCATTTTCAAGCAGGAGAATGTGGAGGTGCCGAAGAGCTGGTCGCAGCTCGCCACGAAGGTCGTGTGCTCGAAATATTTTTACGGCGACATCTCCAAGTCCGAGCGCGAGCACTCGGTCCGGCAGCTCATTCACCGCGTCACGCGCACCATCGCGGACTGGGGCGTGAAGGACGGCTACTTCAGCAAGGCCGACGGGGAGGTGTTCTACGACGAGCTCACGTGGCTGTGCGCGAACCAGCACGGCGCGTTCAACTCGCCGGTGTGGTTCAACGTCGGGCTCTTTCACGAATACAAGGTCGGAAGGGAATCCGCCCGCGGCAACTGGTTCGTGAACCGCAAGACGTGGGTGGCCGAGCGCGCGGCGACGCAATACGAGTATCCACAGGGCAGCGCGTGCTTCATCCAGCGCGTGGACGACAACATGGAGTCCATCATGCACCTGGCCTACTCGGAGGCGATGCTCTTCAAGTATGGCTCCGGCACGGGCACGGACCTCTCGCCCATCCGCAGCTCGAAGGAAAAGCTCTCCGGCGGCGGCAAGCCCAGCGGCCCGCTGTCGTTCCTCAAGGTTTACGACCAGGTTGCCAATGTCGTTAAGTCCGGCGGCAAGACCCGCCGCGCCGCCAAGATGAACACGCTGCGCGACTGGCACGGCGACATCGAGGAGTTCATTGACTGCAAGCAGAAGGAGGAGAAGAAGGCGTGGGCGCTCATCGAGCAGGGCTACGACGGCAACTTCAACGGCGAGGCTTACGGTTCGGTGATGTATCAGAACGAAAACCTCTCCGTGCGCGTGAGCGACGAATTCATGACCGCCGCCGTGAACGGCAAGGAGTGGTGGACGCGCTCGGTCACGACGGGCAAGCCGTTGCAGAAGAAGGACGCCTCGTTGCTGCTCGACAAGATCGCCGAGGGCACGTGGGTCTGCGGCGACCCCGGCCTGCAATACGACGGCGCCATCCAGAAGTGGCACACGTGCAAGGGCACCGAGCCCATCCACTCCACCAACCCGTGCAGCGAATACGTGTTCCTCGACAACACGGCCTGCAATCTGGCGTCGCTGAACCTGATGAAGTTCAAGCGCGAGGACGGCACGTTCGACGTCGAGCGTTTCAAGGCGGCGGTGCGCATCTACATCACCGCGCAGGAAATCCTCGTGGACAACGCGAGCTATCCCACCAAGGAAATCGCGGAGAACTCGCACATCTACCGCACGCTCGGCCTCGGCTTCGCAAACCTCGGCTCGCTGTGCATGAGTTACGGGCTGCCTTACGACAGCGACGAGGGCCGCGCGCTCGCGGGCGCAATCACGGCCATCATGACGGGGCACGCTTACGAACAGAGCGCGGCCATCGCCGCGAACCTCGGGCCGTTCCCCGGATACCGCGACGCGCGTTGCTCGCACGTCCGCAAGCCGCTCAGGAAGGACAACGTCGAGTCCATGCTCGGTGTCATCCAGCTCCATCGCGACGCGGTCGAATTCATCACGCCGAGCCGCGAGTTCAATTACCTCAAGACCGAAGCCCGCGCGTGCTGGGACCGCGCTTTGGCGCGCGGCGGGCAGTCCGGTTACCGCAACGCGCAGGTCACCGTGCTCGCGCCCACGGGCACCATCGCGTTCCTGATGGACTGCGACACGACGGGCGTCGAGCCCGACATCGCGCTCGTGAAATACAAGGTCCTCGCCGGCGGCGGCAACTTGAAGATCGTCAACGGCACCGTCGGCGCCGCGCTCGCGCGGCTCGGATATTCGCAGGCCGCGGTCGAGGGCATGATCGCGCATATCGGCAAGTTCGACACCATCGAGGACGTCGAGGAAAACGGGCTCACGATCAAGAGCGGACTCAAGCCGGAGCACCTGCCCGTGTTCGACTGCGCGTTCCAGGCCGCGCGGGGCAAGCGGAGCATCCCCTACTTGGCGCACTTGCGGATGATGGCCGCCGCGCAGCCGTTCATCAGCGGCGCCATCAGCAAGACGGTGAACTTCCCGCAGACCGCGAGCATCGCGGACATCCGCGACGCCTACGTGCAGGCGTGGCGGATGGGCCTCAAGTGCGTGGCGATTTACCGCGACGGCTCGAAGCGCTCGCAGCCGCTCAACACGAAGGCGGAGGGCGACGCGGGTGCAAAGGCCGGCGCAACCGCGGCGGAATCGGACTCGCTCCGCGCGCGGCTGTCCGAGATCGAGACGGAACTGGTGCGGTTGCGGTCGCAGAGCGAACAGCCGCTGCGCCGCCGCCTGCCGCAGACGCGCATGGCGCTCAACCACAAGTTCGACATCGCCGGGCACGAGGGCTACCTGACCGTCGGCCTCTTCGAGAACGGCCAGCCGGGAGAGCTGTTCATCACGATGGCCAAGGAAGGCTCGACCATCGGCGGCCTCATGGACGCCATCGGCACGCTCACGAGCATGGCCTTCCAATACGGCGTGCCGCTCGAGGCGCTTGTGAAAAAGTTCAGCCACCAGCGCTTCGAGCCAAGCGGCTTCACCAAGAACCAGGACATCCGCCAGGCCAGCTCCATCATTGACTACGTGTTTCGCTGGATGGCGTTCCAGTTCCTGCCCGGCTATCGCGAGGCCAACGTGGCCGCGCGCGGGCAGCAGGACCTGCCGATGCCGGGCTTGCGCGAAGCCATGGCGCGCTCGGTCAACCGCCCTTCGCCCGAGCTGCCGCCGACGGGGGACACCGACATCCTAGACAACGCGACCGTGGAGGTGCCGACAGTCCCGCACGGGGCGACGGCGGTGACGGTGACGACGACGTTCGTGAACATGCACGACGCGCCGAGCTGCCCGAAGTGCGGCCACCTTGCCGTGCGCAACGGCGCGTGCTTCAAGTGCCTCAACTGCGGCGAAAGCCTCGGCTGCTCATGATGGGTCGGACTTGGGGAAGAAGCGCGTGGTGGCGTCCTGCCCCGGTTTCTGCCCGGATTCCAGCGTTGATTCCAGTCCTGGTTCATCGCGCCGCCGCCACACGTAGCGGAACATGAGCGTCCGCAGGGCGGCCGTCAGCGGGATGGCGAGCAAGCCGCCAAGGATGCCGCCGAGCAGTGTCGTGCCGACCATCAGGGCGATGATGATGCTCACCGGGTGGAGGCCGACGCGTCCGCCGATGATCTTCGGCGAATACACGAACCCCTCGAGCAACTGCACGGCCACATACACGCCCAGCACGGCGGCGAACTCCGTCCAGTGCGTGAACTGCACAGCCCCCAGCACCAGCGCCGTGACGAGCGTGATGGTCGCGCCTATGTAGGGCATCACGCACAGCACCGCCGCCATCCCGCCGAGCACCACGGCATACTTGAGCCCGGCGAACGACCAGCCAATCGCCAGCAGCGTGCCCGTGCAGAGCGACACGAGAATCTGCCCGCGGAAAAACACCACGATGCAGTCGTTGATGGATTGCAGCACGAACACCAGCTCCTCCTTCGCCGTGGACTCGCGCACGGGCAGGTATTCCGTCCAGCTTTTTGCGATGCCGGATTTTTCCAGCAGGAAGTAGAAAACGTAAACCGGCACGAGCGCCAGCCCGATGACGTAGCCCGCCCACGACGCTACGCGCGCGAGGTTCTCAATCAGCCAAGCCGAGGCCACGGGCACGGCGTTCGTGAGCCACTTTTGGACGTTGTCGCCGACCTGCGCGTCCCACACCTGTTTCGCTTGCGAGCCGAGCTTGGATTCCGCGAGCCACTCGCTGAACTTCTCGCGGAAGTCCTTCGCGTAGTCCGGAAGCTTGTCGAGCAGGTCGCCAGCTTCCACGACGATCTTGGGCGCGACAAACGCAAGCAGCATCAGCACCAGCATCAGCGCAAGGAAGAACACCAGCACGATGGCCCGCACGCGCGGGATGCGCAGCGCGCGCTCGAAGAAGTCCACCGCCGGGTCCAGCAGGTAGGCGAGAATCGCCGCAATCGCCAGCGGCAACAGCACGGGCGTGAGCTTGTTGATGACGAAACCCAGCCCCCACAACAGCAGCCCGAGCAGCGCGAGCAGGACGGCCGCCGCCAGCGCCGTGAGGCTGAACCACAGCACGCGCGCCTGCTTCTCGGACGGGGCGGGAAAGCTCATGGCCGTCAACCCTTCCCAAGCCGGCGCGACTTTTCCGCCGCCGCGCGCACGGCGCTGATGAACGCGGACCGCACGCCGGCCCTTTCGAGCTCGTGCAGCCCCTCGATGGTCGTGCCGCCCGGGCTCGTCACGGCGTCCCTCAACGCGCCGGGATGCTGCCCGGTCTCCAGCATCATCTTCGCCGCGCCAAACACAGTCTGCGCCGCCAGCCGCGTCGCTGCCTCGCGCGGCAAGCCCGAGGCCACGCCGCCGTCGCTCAACGCCTCGATGACGGTGAACACATAAGCCGGCCCGCTGCCGCTCAAGCCGGTGACCGCGTCCAGCAAGGATTCCTTCACCTGCATGGCGACCCCGACCGATGAGAAAAGTTTCATCGCCAGCGCGGCGTCATCGCCCGTGGCGCGGCTCCCGATGGCGAAGGCGGACGCGGACGCGCCGACGAGCGCGGGCGTGTTGGGCATCACGCGGATGACGCGCGCCCCGTCCGGCAGCCCGGCTTCGATGGTGCGGATGGTGACGCCCGCGGCGATGGAGATGAGCAGGTGCTCGGGCGTGAAGCACGAGCGGATGTCGTCGAGCACGCCAGAGACCTGGTCGGGCTTGACCGCGAGCACGAGCACTTGCGCGAGGCGCGGCACGTCCTCGTTGAGCGCCGTCACGCGACCACCCACGGTGCGGGCGAACGCCTCGCGCGTGACTTCGACCACGTCGCTGGCAACCAGGCGTCCGGGCTCGACCAGGCCGCCGCGCACGAATCCCTTCGCGAGCGCCGAGGCCATCTTGCCCGCGCCGAGGAAGCCCAGCGTGAGGTCGGCTGACATGCTCGCGTTGTAACAGGGCGCGCGGGGCGGCGGAAGGGGAAAGCGCGACGTCGCGCAACATCCAATGCTCAACGTTTAACTCGCAACTTCAAAGGTCGGAGAACTACTGGAGCGGCAGCGTCACCGTGATGGCCGTGCCGCGTCCGGCCCGCGAGGCGATGCGCACCTTGCCGCGGTGCGTCTCGACCACGCGCCGGACAATCGCCAGCCCGAGCCCCGTGCCGCGCGCCTTCGTGGTGTTGAGCAGCGACGTGAACGCGCGTTTGCGCTGTTCCTCGCTCATGCCCGCGCCGGTGTCCTTGAACTCGACCTCGATGTGCGTGGGCGGCTCATGCGACCGCGGCGCGCGCGCCACCCGCGTCGTGAGCGTGAGCCGTCCGCCCGACGGCATGGCCTCGACCGCGTTGAGCGTAAGGTTGAGGAACGCCTGCTCGAGCTGGGTGGCATCGGCGGAAATCGCCGGCAGCGCCGGGTCGAGCTTGCGCTCGAGCACGATGCCGAGGTGCGCGAGCTTGTGGCGCGTGAGCAGGCCGAGGTCCTCGATGAGCTGGTTCAGGTCCACCGGCGCGAGCTGCGGCTCGGTGCTGCGCGCGAAGTCGAGCACCTGCTCCACGATGCGGTTCAGGTGCTCCATCTTCTCGCCCATGATGCGCGCGTCCTGCGCCCGCGGGTCGGCGTCCGCGAACCGCAAATCCAGCGAGTGGTAGAGCAGCTTCATCACCGTGAGCGGGTTGCGGATTTCGTGCGCGACCTCGGCGGCGAGCAGGCCGAGCGCGGAGAGCTTCTCGTTCTGGCGAAGCTGCTCCTCCACGTCCACGATGCGCTCGTAAAGCCGCGCCTTCTCGATGGCGATGGCGGACAAGTCGGCGAGCGCGGAAAGGATGCGGACTTCCTCGTTGGAGAAGGTGTGCAGTCGCGGCTTGTAAACGCTGAGCGCTCCCGTGGCTTCGCCGCTGAAGCGCAGCGGCACGCTCAGCAGCGACACGAGCCCTTCCTTGCGCGCGACGTCCGCGTGCTGGTAGCGCGCGGACACCCGCACGTCCTCGACCTGTTGCGGCTTCATGCGGCGCAGCACCACGCCGAGCAGGCTTTCGTCGGCGGAGAGCCGCGGCTTGCGCAGGTAGGCGCGGCCCGCGCCGTGGCTGGCGCGCAGGTCAAGCCATTGGCGCGAGTCGTCGAGCAGGTGCAGCGTGCACACGCGCGCGGCCATCAACGTGGCCGCCTCGCGCGTGATGGTGGCGAGCGCCTCGTCGAGGTTGAGCGTGGAGTTGATGGCCTGCCCGACGTTGAACAGGCCCTCGAAGAGCCGCGCCTTGAGCCGGAACTGCTCGTGCAGCCACGTGTTGTGAATCACTCGCGCCGTCTGCCCGGCGAGTTCCTCAAGCAGCGACTGGTCGGCCGAGGTGAAGGCGTCCGCGCGGTCCGACTCCACATTCAGGACGCCGCGCACCTGCCCGACCTCGGGCAGTGGCACGGCAAGTTCCGACCGCGTGCGCGGGTCCACGCTCAGGTAGCGCGTGTCGCGGGAGACGTCCCCGATGCGCAGCGGCTGGCCGGTGCGGGCGACCCAGCCGGGCACGCCGCTGCCGACGCGCAGTTGCAGGCCCGCCGCGGAATCGGGCAGGCCGTGCGCCGCCTCGATTTCGAGCAGCCCGGTCGTGGGATTGAACAGCACGACCGACCCGCTCGTGGCGCGCACGAGCCGCACCGCCTCGCGCAGCACCAGGCCAAGCGCCTCGCGCGGGTCAAGCGACGAGTGGATGACGTTGCTGACCTGATGCAGCACCGACAGCCGCTCGACCTGCGACTGGAGCGCAGACAGCTCGTCGTTCATCGGGCCGCACGTTCAAAGTTCGAAGTCTAAAGTTCAAGGTTCAAAGTGCGGCAACCCGGAACCCGAAGCCAGAAACCCGGAACTCAACGGACTCGTTGCGTCATCCACACGGCGGCTGCCGCGAACGCCCCGTGCGGGCCCCACGCAGCGAGTTCTGCGGGCATGTGGCCTGCCGTGCCCGCCGCCATGCCAAGCCGCGAGATGATGAAGAACGCGAACACAATGAGGATTCCCGACGCCGCGCCGACGAAGACGTTGCGCCGGCCCGTCATCGCGCCAAACGGCAGCGCGATGATGACGACGAGCAGGCACGTCCACGGCGCCGCCAGCCGCGCATGGAACTGCGTGTCGAGCATGGCGCGCATCTCGGGCCGCAGCTCGGGATGCAGCCGCTTGTAGTCGGCGATGTCCGCGAGCGTGAAGCGCACCTTCTTGATGGCGCGCAGGCCGGACATCTGCCCGACCTTGATTTCGCTCTGGATGAGGCGGGGCGTCTCGGAGAACTCGCGCACGACGAGCCGGTTGGTGAGCGCGCGCGAGGGCACGTCGGGCTGCGCGGCCGTCCAGATGAAGAGCTGCACGTTGTCAAACACCCACGCACCGTTCGTGCGCCACGCGCGCTCCGCGAAGAGCTGGCGGCGCGTGCCGTCCGCCGGCCGCCATTCCACGTTGGGATTGAGCATCTCGAACGAGACGACGTTGTAAGCCCGCATGTGCCAGGAGCGGCCCTCGCGCTCGTTCACGAAGTTGAGGTTCGGCTTCCATTGCTCGGCGGCGGGACTGGCCTGGCCGGGCGTGAAAATCCGCTCGGCGAGTTCCTCCGCGCGCGGGGCGACCAGTTCGCTCGTTCCGAGCAACGCCGCGCTCAGCGCCAGCCCCGTGCCCAGGTGCGGCAGCGCCAGTCGCCACAGTCCGACGCCCGCGGCGCGCATTGCGACGAGTTCGTGGTGGCGGGCGTGGTTCGTGAGCGAGAGCAGCGCCGCCAGCAGCAACGCGATGGGCATCACGATCAACAGCATCTCCGGGGTCTTGAACAGGTAGTAGGCCGCGACGTCCGCCACGCCGAGCTGGCGGGCTTGAAACTGCGACAGTTCGGAGAACAGGAAGAAGGCGATCCAGAAAATGTAAACGCCGGCGAGGCACTGCCCGAGGGCGAGCAGCAACTCGCGCAGCAGGTAGCGGTCGAGCAGGCGCACAGCCGCAGCGTAGTCGCGGCCGCGCGGCGCTGGCAAGCGGCCCGGCGCAAGCTTGAACTTTGGACCGGCGGACTTCATTCTCGGCGCATGGCAGGCGTGCCCAAGAAGAAGAAGAAATCGCAACCGCCCAAGGCGCTCATGCTCGGGTTGGGCCTCGATTCCGACGGCCACAAGCGCATCACCACGGGCGAGAACTTCGCGCTGCTCGGCGGCTCCAAGGAGACGCACGAGGTCATGACCGAGAAGGCCATCAAGATCAACGAGAAGCTCCGCGGACGCGGCAAGCAGTTGCACGAGGTCACCCGCGAGGAGTTCGACGAAATCGCGCACTCGGTAGGCCTCCACCGCCATCAACCGGAGTGACCGCGGCCCGATTCCCATCCGGCTTCCTTGACGATGCAGGACTCCGCCGATAGCGTCGCCGCCGCTGATGAACACCGGCTCCACGCTCCAAAGCCCGTATCTGTTCGTCGCCATCTTCCTCGTTGTCGCCATCGTGTTCCCGCTGCTGCCGCTCGCGCTCGCGCGGTTGTGGGCGCTCAAGTTCTCACCTCAGAAACCCGGCCCCGACAAAAACGACACCTACGAGTGCGGCCTCGCCTCCAAGGGCGATTCGTGGATTCGCTTCCGCTCCGAGTTTTATCTCTACGCCATCATGTTCCTCGTGTTCGACGTCGAGGTGGTGTTCCTGCTGCCGTTCGCGGCGGCGTTTCTCGACCTCGGCGTGGGCGCGTTCGCCGCGATGATGCTGTTCGTGCTGCTCCTCGCCGAGGGCCTCGTGTGGGCTTGGGCGAAGGGCGTGCTGACGTGGAAATGATGAAGGATGAGGCATGAGGTATGAGTTGATGCCAATCCACGCCACTCCGTCACTCATGATTCATCATTCATAATTCATCCCTTCCCATGGACGAAGGTCTCCGCAGCGAATTGCAGAAGCAGGGCGTCTTCACCGTGACGCTCCAGGAACTTCACAACTGGAGCCGGAGCAACTCCGTGTGGCCGCTCGGTTTCGGCCTTGCGTGCTGCGCCATCGAGATGATGGCCGCCAGCATGGCCCGCTACGACCTCGCGCGCTTCGGCGCGGAAGTCTTCCGCCCCTCGCCGCGACAGGCCGACCTCATGATCGTCGCCGGCACCGTCACCAAGAAAATGGCCCCGCAGGTCGTGCGCCTCTACAACCAGATGCCCGAGCCGAAATACGTCATCGCCATGGGCGCGTGCGCGATTTCCGGCGGACCCTTCAAGCAAGGCTACAACGTCCTCAAGGGCATCGACAGATACATCCCGGTGGATGTCCACATCCCCGGCTGCCCGCCCCGGCCCGAGGCGCTCATCCACGCCTTCATGACGCTCCAGCGGAAGATTGACGCGCAGAAAGTCTTCGGCCCCGACCGCGCGCACCATTTCGACGCCAGCAAGCCCAGCGAGTTTCCCATCCCCCTCTACGGCGAGCACGACTTGGTGCCGACGAAGAACCCGAACGTGTGGGAGCCGGCGGTGGTGGTGCGCTGAAACCATTTCGCTTTCGTGGAAACCCTTGAGCAAATCAAAGCCCGCGCCGAGGCCGCCGTGCCCGGCGCGAAGCTGACCCTCGTGAAGAACGACAGCCCCAGCGCGCAACATTCGCTGCTCGTGGACATCGAGTCCGCCTACGCCGTCGCCAGGTTCCTCCGCGATGACCCGCAGCTCCGCCTCGACTACTGCTCGAACGTGACGGGTGTTGATTTCCTCGACGCCGAGTTGTCCGAAAAGGTGAAGGTCAAGAAGGTCGTGGACGGCGTGGAGAAGGAGGTCGAGGAAGTGCGGAAGACCAAGCGCGCCGGCTATCTCGAAGTGGTCTATCACCTCTACTCGATGAGCTTGAAGCACGGGCCGGTCATCCTGCGCCAGCGCACGCCGGGCCGCGCGGACCCGGTGAAGGTGATGTCGCTCACGCCGCTGTGGCGGAGCGCGGAGTTTCAGGAGCGCGAGGTGTTCGACCTCTACGGCGTGCTCTTCGACGGCCATCCCGACCTGCGTCGCATCCTGATGTGGGACGGGTTCAAGGATTACCCGATGCGGAAGGATTACCAGGAGCCGGACGATTACGAATACGAGCCGACGCCCCACGACGACGTGTGCGACAAGGCCAAGGCGCATTATCCCGCGCAGGAGGCGAAGGCGTGAGCGAGGGCGTGCTCAAGGAAACGGCCGGGGCTTATCGCACGGGCGAATTCCGCAGCGAGTTTGCGCCATTGATAGATGAGTTGTATCGGGAGGAAGTGCTCGATGCCCGGCGGATGGACCCGGAGGAGAAATTAATTCTGGGTGAGCGGCTTTTCCGTTGGGCCTGCGCCATCACGCTGGAAGGCATCAAACTTCAGCACCCGGAGGCCAGCGAGGCAGACTGCCAGCGGATGCTCCGCGAGCGGGTGGAGCTTGGGCACAAACTGGAGACGCGGTGACCACGATTGACGATGTCACGCTGCGGGTGCTGGACGCGCTCAACGCGTCGGGGACGCCGCACATGCTCGTAGGTTCCTTCTCCAGCAACCTGTATGGGATTCCCCGTTCGACCAAGGACGCGGATTTCGTCCTGGAGTTGCAGGGGGCCCTCGGCCGGGCCTTCTTTGACAGCTTGGGCGCGGGCTTTGAGATTGACCCGCAGTTGAAGTTCGAGACCAACACCGGGACGTTCAAACAGGAGATGCATTTCCAAGGGACGCCCTTCTCGGTGGAGCTGTTCCGGCTGTCCGACGATGCGTTCGACCAGGAGCGATATCGCCGCCGGCGGTCGGCGAAGCTTTTCGGGCGACAGACCTGGGTGCCCACGGCGGAGGACGTCATCATTATGAAGTTGCGCTGGTGCCGGGCCAAGGACCGCGAGGACGTTCGCAACGTGCTGACGGTGCAGCGCGGAGAACTGGACTGGAACCACATCGAATCGTGGTGCCGCCAGCACGGGACGCTTGCCTTGTTGGAAGAAATCCGGCGGACTGTCCCGGACATCTGATCCATGACCGCACCCGCTGCCTCTTCCGACCTCAAGCAACTCGGCACGGCCACTGAAACTCCCGTGGACGGCACGCAGTTCCTGACGCGCCACGACCTTGCCGGCGACGCGGGGAAGACGAGTCCTCAGCGCAAGGCTGAGGTCATTGGCGTCGGGCGAGAGGGCGAGTTGCTGGAAGTGGCGATGGGCCCGCAGCATCCGTCCACGCACGGCGTCTTCCGCATGGACGTGGTGCTCGATGGCGAGACCATCGTGAAGCTCAAGCCGGTCTTCGGCTACCTGCACCGCAACCACGAGAAGATCGCCGAGAACACCAGCTACTTGGCTTCGATGCCTTACACGGACCGGCTGGATTACTTCTGCTCGCTCACGAACAACTGGGCTTACGCGCTGGCCGTCGAGAAGCTCGCCGGCCTGCAAGTCCCCGAGCGCGCCGAATACATCCGCGTCATCACCGCCGAGCTCACGCGGCTCGTGAACCACACGTGCCTCATCGGATTCCTGTTGCAGGACATGGGCGCGATGGGCACGCCACTGATGTATGCGTTTCGCGAGCGCGAGAAGGCCCTCGACCTCATCGAGTCGCTCACGGGCGCGCGGATGATGTGCAACTACATGCGCTTCGGCGGCTGTCGCTGCGATTTGCCCGCGGGCTGGATCGAGCAGGCCAAGCGCGTCGTCGAGGGACACCCGGCGTTCCTCGACGAGTTTGAGGCGCTGCTGTCGGGGAACGAAATCCTCATCGCGCGCACGCAGGGCGTGGGCAGGCTGCCGAAGGAACTCGCCGTCAGCGCGGGCATCACCGGCCCGATGTTGCGCGCGAGCGGCGTGAACTACGACGTCCGCAAGGTGGACCGCTACGGCATCTACGACCGCTTCGAGTTCAAGGTCCCGCTCGGCGAGCACGGCGACGTGTTCGACCGCTACATGATCCGGTTGCTCGAGATGCGCGAGTCGCTGAAGATCCTCCGCAAGGCGCTCGACGACATTCCCGCCGGCCCCATCGTGGACCCGAAGGCCAAGCTGCGCGGCTTCCGTCCGAAGGCGGGCGAGGCTTACGGCCGCATCGAGGGGCCGAAGGGCGAACTGGGCTTCTACCTCATCAGCGACGGCTCGCCGAACCCGTATCGCTACCGCGTCCGCCCGCCGAGCTTCATCAACCTCACGGTGCTGGAAGAGATGTGCCTCGGCCAATCCGTCGCCGACGCGGTGATCATCCTCGGCAGCGTGGACATCGTGCTGGGAGAGGTGGACCGATGAGGCGCGGAATTTGTATTAGGAATCCAGGAAGGCAGGAGGGGGAGTGATGGGGCTGGAACTGGAGGAATTGACCGGGCGGATCATCGGGGCGGCGATTGAAGTGCATCGGCAGCTTGGGCCGGGGTTCATCGAGTCGGTTTACGAGAACGCGCTGGTTTACGAGTTGCGCAAACGCGGGATGAACGTGCAGCAGCAACTGGAAACACCCATCATTCTACGACGGTTGTCACGAAGCTGGAAAGCACAGGCTCGACCTGCTCGTCGAGGGCGAAATCGTCGTGGACAACAAAGTGGTGGCGGAACTCGCGGACATCCACTTCGCCATCGTGAAGTCGCAGCTCCGCGGGGTGAAGCGCAAGCACGGCCTGCTGCTGAACTTTGCGAAGGTGAAGCTCGAAATCAAACGCGTGATTTGCGAATAGAAACCTCTTGGTTTCCTGGCCTCCTTATAAAAAACTCCTTCTCCTGATTTCATGCTCGGAACTGGACTCATCAAAGGCATGGTCGAAACGGCGAGGAACTTCGTCGGCAGCTACGTGTCCGACGAGCGGCTCACCACGCTGCAGTATCCCGACGAGCGCGACACGCCCAAGGAAAACACGCGCCAGTTTCCATTCCTCGTTTTCGACGGCGACGACTGGGAGAAGGGCTTGCGCTGCGTCGCGTGCCAGATTTGCGAGAAGGAATGCCCGCCGCAGTGCATCTACATCGAGAAGTCCAAGGACAAGAAACCCGACCACGTCGGCAAGCCGCAGATTTACCCGGCCGTCTTCGACATTGACATCTCGGTCTGCATGAGCTGCCAGATTTGCGTCGAGGTCTGCCCGTTCGAGGCGATCAAGATGGACCAGGAGTTCGAGCTTTCCACGACCGACCGTTTTGGCGGACTGCTGCTCAACAAGCAGCAACTCGCCAAGCCCAACTCGCACTTCCAGCACTTGCACCCCACGGACGCCTCGGAGATTGACGCCAAGCGCGTCGCCGAAGTCGCCAAGGCCAGGGCCGACGCCGAGGCGAAAGCGAAAGCTGCTGCCGCCGCTGCTGCTGCGAAAGCCGCCGCGCCCGCGTCACCGACTGCGCCGGTTGGGTCCGCCGCGTCGCACGCCGCAATCCCGAAGCCTGCAGCACCGGCCACTCCTTCCGCGGTCGCGAACCCGGAGGCCGCGAAGTCATGAGCGGCGCTACCGAAACGCATCGGGACAGCGCGCGGTGTCCTCACCGCGCCGCCGCCCTTCCTAATCCCAATCGTAATCCTAATCCTGCTCCTCCGGCGGGAACGATCAGGATTAGGAGCAAGATTAGGATTAGGATTACGAGCAGGAGGAGCGTTCGAATTCGCCAACGTTCCTTGATTGCCTGATGGACTCCCTCGACCAGCTCCCCATCACCATCAAGCAGGCGATTGTCGCGCTGTTCCCGGCGGACTTGCAGCCGGTCGTGTCCGCACTCATCTCCATCACGGCCATCCTGGCGGTGTTCCCGCTTCTGTTCGGGCTCACGACTGTCATCGAGCGCAAGGGACTCGGCCGCATCCAAAATCGCTACGGTCCCAACCGCGTCGGCATTCCGTTCACGGACATCCGGCTGTTCGGCTTCGGCCAGTTCATCGCCGACGGCATGAAGATGATCGCCAAGGAGGACATCGTGCCGCGCGCCGCCGACCGCGTGGTGCACTTCCTCGCGCCCGTGGTCATCATGATCCCCGCGCTCCTCGCCTTCTCGGTGATTCCCTACGGCCGCAACATGGCCCCGCTCGACCTCGACTGCGGGCTGCTGTTTTTCTTCGCGGTCGGCGCGAGCACGGAGCTGTGCGTGTTCATGGCGGGCTGGTCGAGCCGCAACAAGTATTCGCTGCTCGGCGCGATGCGCGCCATCGCGCAGATGGTCAGCTACGAACTGCCGTTGCTGCTCTCGACCGTCACGGTGGTGATGCTCGCCGGGTCGCTCACGCCCACGCGCATCGTCGAGGCGCAGGCGGGCTTCGCGTCGTGGGGGCTGGCGAACTGGTTCGTGTTCACGCCGTGGGGCTTCGCGGGCTTCCTGCTGTTCCTCACCGCGGCGACCGCCGAGGCGAACCGCTCGCCCTTCGACATGCCCGAGGCGGAATCGGAACTCATCGCGGGCTACTTCACGGAATACAGCGGGTTCAAGTTCGCGCTCTTTTTCCTCGGCGAATACCTCGGCCTGTTCGCGATGAGCGGGCTGGGCATCACGCTGTTCCTCGGCGGATGGCACGCGCCGTTCGCCGGGCTGGAGTTCGTGCCGTCGTGGGCGTGGTTTTTTGCGAAGCTCGGCGCGCTCATCGTGCTGTTCATCTGGGTGCGCGGCACCGTGCCGCGGCTGCGCGCCGACCAGCTCATGGGGCTCGCGTGGAAGTTCATGCTGCCGCTCGCGCTGCTGAACCTCTTCGTCGCCGGCGTGTGGCGCTTCATGACGCCCGGTCCCGCGCGTTGGCTGCTCTGCGCCGCGATGCTCGCCGTCCCTTACGTGTTGCTCGGCCGCGGGCTCACCGAGTCCGGCCACCTGAGCAAGCGCACCTATAAATTTGCGGAATGAACGCCTCGATGAACGCAACCCGCGCACACCCCTCACCCGCCCTTCGGGCACCCTCTCCCCTCCTCGGAGGGGGGGAGAGGGCTGGGGTGAGGGGTGTTCCTCCGCCAATCCGCAATCCGCAATCCGCAATCCGCAATTCCCCGTGACTCCCGCCTTTCTCATCCTCGCGCTTGTCACGCTCGTCTCGGCCATCGCCGCGATGAGCCTGCGCCGTCTCGTGCACTGCGCGCTTTGCCTCGCGCTCTGCCTCGCGGGGCTGGCGGGGCTGTTCCTCACGCTCGACGCCGAGTTCGTCGGCTTCGCGCAAATCCTCGTTTACATCGGGGCCGTCGCGATCCTCATCGTGTTTGCCATCCTGCTCACGCGCGGCGACGAGCCCGCGGCGCAGGGACCGCCTGCGCGCTCGTGGTTCTTCGGTCCGCTCGTGGCAGTGGTGGTCTTCGCCACACTTGGGCTCGCCATCAACGCATGGACCGCCGACCGCTCGTGGGCGCCCAAGCCCGATGCCGTTGCCAAGAAAGCCGTCGCCGTGAAGCAACTCGGCGCGAAACTGATGAACGACTACGTGCTGCCGCTGGAAGTCATCGCGCTCCTGCTCACCGCCGCGCTCATCGGTGCGGTCATCATCGCGATGCACGAACGGGAGGCAAAACCGTGACGCCTCTGTCCGCCTACCTTTTGCTCTCGGCGCTGCTGTTCAGCATCGGGCTTGCGGGCGCGCTCACGCGCCGCAACGCCATCCTCGTGCTTATCGGCATCGAGCTGATGCTTAACGCGGCGAACCTGAACTTCATCGCCTTCTGGCGCTTCGGCCCGAACCCCGAGGCCGCGACCGGCGTGATGTTCGCCATCTTTTCGATCGCCATCGCCGCCGCCGAGGCCGCCGTCGGCCTCGCGCTCATCATCGCCATCTACCGTCACTTCAAGACCACCGACCTCGACAAGATTGACTCGATGAAGGGATGAGCACACGACGAACACCTTGCCGCCCGGGGACGAGCCGACGTCAATGGTTGACGTCAACCCTGCCGTCAAAGCCCGCCGACATCCACGACCGTGAGGCCGGGGATGTGCTGGAAGTCACCGACGTTTCGAGTGACCAGTTCCGCTCGCTCCACCAACGCCGTTGCCGCGATGAGCGCGTCCGGTGTCTTGATGCGCAGTGCGCGCTTCAACTGGATGGTTTGCTCGATCACCTGCGGTGTCACTTGCACTTCGACGAATTGGCCGAACAGGCGCAGCAGGTTCGCCTCCTCGTCCGCGCCGAGCTTGGGAAAACCCAGCGCCTCCACACGACTGATGACCGAGAAACCCGCCCACTCGAAGGCAGCCGCCCGCAACAGGGCCGCGCTGGCTTGGGCATTCCCCTCCGCCGTCTCGATGAAGACGTTCGTGTCGAGAAGTTGGCGCATCAGCGGTCGCCCCATTGCTTCCGCTCGCGTTCGTCCCAGGCCGCCCGTTCGCGCTGCTGCCACTCCGCCGCGTCCACCTTGGTCTTGAGCGTCCCAATGACCGACTTGACGACCTCCAAGTCCGGCTTCCGATGGGGCGCTTCCAGCACGGTGAGCAAAGCCTTGCCGGTGACCGGCAGCTTCTCCGGTTCGGCAACGGTGATGCGACCGTGGTCAATTTCAGCGGCCATTGTGAGATATGCCATGCGCGCAAGCTACCACGCTTGGCGAGGGCAACAAGGTTGGAATCAAGCGGACAGATGCCAGCCGAGGCCAACACAACCTGAAGCCAGCGACCTCGACAAGATAGACTCGATGAAGGGATGACCTGGATCACCGAATACCTCTGGCTCATTCCGCTCCTGCCGCTGCTCGCGGCGGGCGTGAGCGCGCTGTGCAAGCGCGAGCAGCGCCGGCTCTCGGCCACGCTTGCCATCGGCTCGATGGTCGGCGCGCTCGGGCTGTCGCTGGTCGCGTTTACCACCACGCTCCAGCACCACGGCGACGGCGTATTCCGCGAGGTGCACAACTTCCCGTGGTTCGCGTTCGGCGACGGCGGCGGTGAGATGGTCCGGCTCGGCTTCGTGCTGGACCCGCTTGCGGCGGTGATGCTCGTGATGGTGAGCTTCGTCGGGCTGCTCATCTTCATCTACAGCGTCGGCTACATGGCGCACGACGACAACTTCACTCGCTTCTTCACGTTCCTGTCGCTCTTCGCCGCGGCGATGCTCGGCGTGGTCGTCGCGAACAGTCTGCTGCTGTTTTTCATCTGCTGGGAGCTGGTCGGGCTTGCGTCGTATCTGCTCATCGGCTTCTGGTTTCACAAGCCCAGCGCGGCGGCAGCGGCGAAGAAGGCCTTCATCACCACGCGCATCGGCGACATCGGCTTTTTCCTCGGCCTGATCTGGCTCTATTCGCAAACGGGCACGCTGCTTTTCTACGACAACGGGCTCGGCTGCCTCGAACAATCCGCTCTCACGAAGCTGGCTGTTGCAGGCATGGTCGGTGGCGTGGCGGTGAGCACCGTGGTCGCGCTGCTCATCTTCTGCGGTGCAATCGGCAAGTCCGGCCAGTTCCCGTTGCACGTGTGGCTGCCGGACGCGATGGAAGGCCCGACACCGGTGAGCGCGCTCATCCACGCGGCGACGATGGTGGCGGCGGGCGTGTTCCTCGTGGCGCGGACATTCCCGATTTTCACCCTCACATGGCAGGCGGTTGCGGGAGACAGCGCGGCTCCGCCGGTTTCGGCAGCGCTGCAAGTCGTCACCTGGGTCGGCGCGCTCACCGCCGTCTTCGCCTCGCTCATCGCCGTCGCGCAGTCGGACATCAAGCGCATCCTCGCCTACTCCACCGTGTCGCAACTCGGCTACATGATGATGGGCCTCGGCGTCGGCGGCGTGGCCGTCGGGATGTTCCACCTCATCACGCACGCGTTCTTCAAGGCGCTGCTCTTCCTCGGCGCGGGCTCGGTCATCCACGGCTGCCACGACGAACAGGACATCCGTCGCATGGGCGGCGTGAAGAAATCCATGCCGGTGACGTTTGCGACTTACGCGATCGGCATGATGGCGCTGGCCGGCGTGTTCCCGCTCGCGGGATTCTGGAGCAAGGACGAAATCCTCCACTCGGCGCACGGCTGGATGTCGCACGGGCCGTTCTACCTCGGGTTGTTCGGCGCGCTGCTCACGGCGTTTTACATGACGCGGCAGGTGGCGATGGTGTTTTTTGGTAATTCTCGATCGGGAGGGACGACTTCCACGTCGTCCCATTCTTCCCACAAGATTGGGGACGCGGCGGAACGCATCCCTCCCACGCCTCACGAATCGCCCGCGGTGATGACCGTGCCGCTGGTCATCCTCGCGGTGTTCGCGGTCGTGCTCGGCTTCCTCGGCACGCCGTGGTGGCCGGCGTTTCAGCACTACCTCGGCGCGAAGCACGACGCCTCTGCCGCCTCGGGCGCGGTGCCGTTGATGATCGTTTCCACACTCGTCGCGCTTACGGGCATCGCGCTCGGCTGGATGCTCTACGGCCGCAAGCCCGCCGCGTCCGCTGATGCGCCGGACGCGCTCGAAGCGAAGCAGCCCGCCGTCTTCGCGCTGCTCCGCGACAAATTCCGCGTGGACGAATTCTACGAGGCCACCGTCATCCGCCTGAACGCGCTCGCGTCATCCATGAGCGACGTGTTCGACCGTTTCGTGTGGGGCGGCGCGGTGAAGGTCGTCTCGCTGCTCACGCTCGGCGTGTCGTGGGTCGGGCGCTTCTTCGACGAATACGTGATCAACTTCGGCTTCGACGAAGGCTGTCGCGGCGTCCGCGCCGGCTCCGACGCCGCGTCGCGCACGCAGGATGGCAAGGTGCAGAACTACCTGCGCGTCATCGGGCTCGCGCTCGCCGCGCTCGTGCTGCTCGCCACGTGGGGATTCGGCAAGTGAACAGCCTTCCCATCCTCACCCTCCTCACGCTGCTCCCGCTCTTTGGCGGCGTGGTGCTGCTCGGGCTTGACCGCTCGCAACAGCGACTCGCGCGCGGCCTCGCCGTCACATTCTCGCTGCTCACGCTCGCGCTCACGGTCGCATTGTGGCTCTCGTTCAACACTGACGCGGCGGGCCTTCAATTCGTCGAGAAGCACGCGTGGATTCCGTCGCTCGGCATCGAATACAAGCTCGGCCTCGACGGCTTGAGCCTGCTGCTGGTCGCGCTCACCGCGCTCGTCACGCCGATGGCGATGCTCGCCGCGCGCGGCATTTACGACCGCGCGCCGCTGTTCTTTGCGCTCGTGCTGTTCCTCGAGGCCGGGCTGATGGGCACGTTCACGGCGATGAACTTCTTCCACTGGTTCCTCTTCTACGAGCTGGCGCTGGTGCCGGCGTTCTTCCTCGTGAAGCTCTGGGGCGGACCTCAGCGCGGCCCGGCGGCGACGCAGTTCTTCATCTACACGATGGTCGGCAGCGTCGCGATGCTGCTGGCGTTCCTCGCGCTCTTCCAGGCCACGCGCACGTTCGACTTTCTCGAACTCGCCGCGCTCGCGCGTTCGGGCAAGCTCGTCCCGCTCATCGGCGAGAAGCTCGCGTGGGCCGGGCTTGGCGGGCCGCAACTCGCGCTCGTGCTCTTCGGCGGCGTGCTGCTCGGCTTCGCGGTGAAGGTGCCGCTGATGCCGTTCCACACGTGGCTGCCCGCGGCCTACGCCGAGGCGCCGTCGAGCGTCACGATGCTGCTGACCGGTGTGATGTCGAAGATGGGCGTGTATGGCTTGCTGCGCATCCTGCTGCCGATTTTCCCCGAGCCGATGCGCGCGGTGCTCACGCCGCTCTTGTGGCTCGCGGTGGCGACGATTGTGTTCAGCGCGTTCGCGGCCTTCGCGCAGCGCGACCTCAAGCGTGTGCTCGCCTACTCGTCCATCAACCACCTCGGCTACTGCCTGCTCGGGTGCTTCGTGGTGGTGAAGGCCGACGGCGCGGCGCTCGAACGCGCGGCGGCGCTGAGCGGCGTGCTGTTGCAGATGTTCAGCCACGGGCTCACGGCGGCGGCGCTGTTTTGTTTCCTGGGCTTCCTCGAGGAACGCAGCGGCGGATTGCGCGGGCTCGACGACTTCGGCGGACTGCGCCGCGTGGTGCCGGTGTTCTGCGGGCTGATGGGAATCTCGCTGTTCGCGTCGCTCGGGCTGCCGGGACTGAGCGGGTTCGTTGGCGAGTTTCTCATCTTCAAGGGCGCGTTCGCTCTCTCGGGCTGGTCCGCGGCCGTTTCGACGCTCGGCCTGCTCGTCACCGCCATCTTCCTGCTCACGCTGCTGCAACGCGTCTTCAACGGTCCGCTCAACGAGCGCTGGAAAACGCTGCCCGACCTCACCGCCGCGGAACGCCTCGTGGTCGTGCCCGCCGTGCTGCTGATGTTCGCGCTCGGCATCTACCCGCAACTCATCACGGCCTTTACGAGCGCCACTGTCTCGCGGTTGGTGGAGCAGTTGAAATTCTGAAACCACGAATGGACACGAAGGAACACGAATCGTGCCCCGCGCCTGCCGGCCAATGGGCAACTGGCAATCGGCGATTGGCAATCTCCTGATGCTTTCCTGGACCATCTATCTGTCGTTTCTCGGCGTCCTAGTGCTGTTGCTCCTGCCGCCGGGAGACGCGCGCTCGGCGCGCGGCGTGGCGCTGTTCTCGGCGCTCGGCGGGCTCTTGTGTGCCATTGCGGGCACGCTCGCGGCGCCGGCGGGGCTTTTCACCATCACGAAGGTTCCGTGGGTCAAGTCGCTCGGCATCGAGTATTTCCTCGCGACGGACGGCATCAGTCTCGTGCTCGTGCTGCTCACGGGGCTGGCGTCGGTCACGGGCATCCTTTTCTCGTGGAACATCGAGCATCGCGCCAAGGAGTTCTTCGCGCTCTACCTCGCGCTCATCGGTGGCGTGTATGGCGTGTTCCTGAGCTTCGACCTGTTCACGCTGTTCGTGTTCTACGAGCTGGCCATCATCCCGAAATACTTCCTCATCGCCGTGTGGGGCTCGACGCGGAAGGAATACGGCGCGATGAAGCTCGCGCTCTACTCGTTCGTGGGCAGCGCGATGGTGCTCATCGGCCTCGTCGCGGCGTTCGTCGTCGCGGGCGGGCATTCGTTCAACCTCGTCGAGTTGGCGAAGTTCCCGTTCCCCGAGACCTTCCAGAAGTGGGCGTTCCCGCTCGTGTTCGTCGGCTTCGCGATCCTCGCGGGCATGTGGCCGTTCCACACGTGGGCGCCGACGGGCCACGTCGCCGCGCCGACCGCCGCCTCGATGCTGCTGGCGGGCGTGGTGATGAAACTCGGCGCCTACGGTGCGTTGCGGGTGGCGATGACGCTTTTCCCGCTCGGGCTGGTGGCGTGGCAGCACGAACTCGCGCTGCTCGCCGTCATTGGCATCGTGGGCGGCGCAATGGTCGCGCTCACACAGAAGGACTTCAAATTCGTCATCGGCTATTCGAGCGTGAGCCACATGGGATTCGTGCTGCTCGGCCTCGCGACGCTCAACACGATCGGCCTCTCGGGCGCGGTGCTGCAGATGTTCTCGCACGGCATCATCGCCGGGCTGCTGTTCGGTGTGGTCGGCAGGATGGTTTATGACCGCACGCACACGCGCGAGTTGACCGTGCTCGAAGGCATGGGCTTGCTGAAGGCGCTCCCGTTCGCCGCGGTGACGTTCGCCATCGCGGCGGTGGCGAGCATGGGATTGCCGGGCTTCAGTGGCTTCATCGCGGAACTGCAAGTGCTCGTCGGCGCGTGGCAATCGCTGCCGGGATTTGCCGTGGCGTCGGGAGTGGGCATTGTCATTGGTGTCGCCTACACGCTGCGGGCGTTGCAGAAGGCGTTCTTCGCGGATGAGGGAGGGCCGGGTTCCACTCCGGCCCCAACTGGCCACAGCGAGGGCGCAGGTGGAATCGCGCCCTCCCAAGCATGCAGCAACGACAGCGGGCGCGGCCACACGTTCGAACCCATCACCATCCCCGAACGTCTCGGCGCTGCCGTGCTGATCTTCACGACACTCCTCCTCGGCCTGTATCCGAAGCTGCTGCTCGACCTCATCGTGCCGAGCCTGGAAACGCCGCTGTTCGACGCCTTGCGGAAGGGAGGACTCCAGTAACATGGACTACCTCGCCCTGCTCAAGCTCGCCGCGCCCGAGACGCTCGTGGTCGTCGCCGCGCTCGCGGTGCTGGCGATTGACCTGCTCGTGATGCGCGGCGAACCGGCGCGCAACCGCATGCTCGTCGCGTTCCTGTTCGCGGGACTCGGCTTCTTCGCCGCGGGCTTCTACATGGTCGAGGCGGGCGCGCCCGGTCGCATCGCGGATGGCATGCTCGTGGTCGAGCCCATCGGCCGCGTGGTGAAGCTGGTGCTGCTCGCGTTGTCGTTGCTCACGCTCGCGTTGTCGCTCGATTCGGACTTCACCGACCACGCCGGCGAATTCACCGCGCTCGTGATGCTCGCGACCGTCGGCATGATGTTCATGGTCGGCAGCGAGAACTTGCTGATGATTTTCGTCTCGCTCGAATTGACGAGCCTCTCGCTCTACGCGCTCGCAGCCTTCAACAAACGCAATCCGCGCTCCGCCGAGGCGGCGCTCAAGTATTTCCTTTTCGGCGGCATGGCCGCGGCGTTCCTGCTCTTCGGCCTCAGCCTCATCTACGGCATCACCGGCTCAATCTCGCTGCCCGCCATCGCCAAGGCGCTTCACGCGCGCGCGTTCGACCCCGTCATGGCCGTCGCGCTCGTGCTCATCATCATCGGCTTCGGCTTCAAGGTTGCCGCAGTGCCGTTCCACCTTTGGGCGCCCGATGCTTATCAAGGCGCGCCCACACCCGCCGCGGCGCTCATCGCAAGCGGCTCGAAGGTCGCGAGCTTCTTCCTCTTCGCGAAGCTGTTGATGACCGGGTTCGCCGGCGCGGCTGGAAGCGGCGCATGGCGCGCCGCGGTCCCCGGCTGGATGCCGTTGGTGTGCGTTGTCGCGCTGCTCTCGATGATCCTCGGCAACCTCGCCGCCATCGCGCAGACGAGCGTCAAGCGCCTGCTCGCGTGGTCCGCCGTCGCCCACGCGGGCTACGCGCTGCTTGGCATCCTCGCCGACAACGACCGCGGCGTGTCATCGCTCATCTACTACGTGGCGACCTACGGGCTGACGGTCATCGGCGCGTTCGGCGTGGTGTCCGCGATCGAGCGCGACGGCGACGCGACGCTTGCGGACTTCGCCGGTCTGTGGCAGCGCTCGCCGCTCCTCGCAGTGTGCATGCTCATCTTCCTGCTGTCACTCGCGGGCATTCCGCCGCTCGCGGGTTTCTTCGGGAAGTTCTACGTGTTCGTCGCTGCCGCGGGCGGGGCGAAGCAACTCGGCCTCCTGTGGCTTGTCATCGCGGCCATCGCGATGAGCGCGGTGTCGCTCTACTACTACCTGCTCGTGCTCAAGCAGGCGCTTGTTGGGGAAGCGCCCGCCGACACGCCCGCGATGAACGTCCCGCTCGCCACGCGCCTCGCGCTCATCGCCATCGCCATCGGCGTGGTGCTGCTCGGCTGCGCGCCGGACCTCCTGCTCGGGCCGATTGGAAGCGCGCTCGGCGGCGCGCAACACTGATGCCAGGCGCAGACCTCCTGCTCGGCACGGCGAACATTGGAACTCGCGGAGCTTGAGCTTGGCGCTTCTCAGGCGCTTTCGAGTTTCGGCGGGAGAACCGGTGGTGGTGACGGTGGCGCGCGAGGAGGGGGCGGGGGCGCGGGCTTGGGCTTTCCACGCAGGCAGCGCACGGCGAGGCAGGCGAGCGCAAGGAAAACCTCGGCGCCGACAATCCACATCACGGCCGTGGTGATTTCCCAGCGCGTGAACTCGCGCGCCCATCGCTCGAGCTGAAGCGTGAATTTCGGCAGGAGCGCGTCCACAAGTTCCGTGAGCGAGAGCTTCTCCAGCTTCACATGGTCGCGCAGGAACGCGCGTGCCTGCGCGATAGCCACGCGCCGGGCTTCCTCGAGTTGCGGACGCCACTGGTCGAGATACGGCCGCAGTTCCTCCGCGTCCTTCAAGTCCTCCGGCACCAGGTCGAACTTCTCGGCCTGGCCGAGCAACTCGTGCAGCCGCTTCACCTCGAGGCCGGCGAAGTTCGTCATGCCCGCGGCGAGCAGTCCCTGCTCGAGGCCCGAGCGCAGCAGCTTGGGCCCGGCCGTCACCACGGCGTCCACGCCGGCGCGGACGACGCCGACCTTGCAGCCGGTCCAGCCGCCGACGATGAACGCGATGAGCGCGCCGAGCAGGGCGAGCGACCAGTGAAACTTCGGAGGCTGCTCCTCGCGTTTGAGGCGGAAGACGCCCATCGCGTGCCCGGCCCAATGCAGCAGCAACGCGCACACCGGCGCGACGATCAGGCCGCACACGGTCCACAGCAGCGCGCCCGCGAGCAATTCCCCGTAGTTGATGCCGAGGTCGAGGCCGGGTTGCGGTTGCATGGCGCGGTGCTGAACGCGGGCAGCGTATCAGGGAACACGGCGCCTGCACAGTTTGTGGCAGGGAATTCCAGCCCGCCACGCGAAGCTTGCGCGGGTGCGGCGTCGGCGAATAGTGCGCGCGTGAGCGGCGGCCAATCCATCCACGGGCGCGGCGCGGCGGCGAATCCCGCGAACCGATTCGAGCCGCTGCGCTTCGAGCGCGACGCGGACTTCGACCCGGCGGAGGACTCCGCGCCGGCGACGCAGTTCTTCCGCGACGCCACGGCGAGCCTCATCACCTACAACGACAGCCCGGACATCCCGTTCACGGCGAGCCTCAACCCGTATCGCGGGTGCGAACACGGCTGCATCTACTGTTACGCGCGGCCGACGCACGAGTATCTGGGGTTTTCCGCCGGGCTCGATTTCGAGAGCCGCATCATGGTCAAGGACCGCGCGCCCGAGTTGCTGCGCGACGAGCTGGCGTCGCCGCGTTGGAAGCCGCAATGGCTCGCGGTCGGCACCGTCACCGACGCCTACCAGCCGGTCGAGCGCCGGCTCAAGCTCACGCGCCAGTGCCTCGAAGTCATCGCGCAAGCTCGCAACCCGGTCGGCATCGTCACGAAGAACCATCTCGTCACGCGCGACACGGACCTGCTGGTGGAACTGGCGCGGCATGATGCGGCGGCGGTGTTTGTCAGCATCACCACGCTCGACAGCGAGCTGGCCGCGAAGATGGAGCCGCGCGCGTCGCTGCCGCAGCACCGGCTGGCGGCCATCCGGGCAATGCACGCCGCGGGCGTGCCGGTGGGCGTGATGGTCGCGCCCGTCGTGCCCGCGGTCACGGACCACGAGATGGCGCGCATCCTCGAGGCCGCGGCGGAGGCGGGGGCGCAGTTTGCCGGCTACGTGATGATGCGGCTGCCGTTCGGCGTGGCGGCGCTGTTCGAGGACTGGCTCGCGCGCCACTTCCCGGAGCGGGAGGAGAAAGTGCTGAACCGCATCCGCGAAATCCGGGGCGGACTGCTGAACGACCCGCGTTTCGGATCGCGGATGTCGGGCGAGGGCATCTTCGCGGACCAGGTGAAGCAGATGTTCCACGTGGCGCGCCGCAAGGCGGGCATCGGCGAGGAAGGCCCGCGGCTCTCGACGGCGTCGTTCCGCGCCCCGCCGGGGCCGCAACTGGAGTTGTTCGCGTGCTGCTGAGCCGGCGATTTCGCGCCAGTGAAACTGCGTGCCGGCCCATCGGGGTTGAGGAATTCGCGCATGGACTCCCACGGGATGCGCACGGTGAACGCGCCTTCCGCGTAGCTCCCCACGGCATAGGGCTCGAAGTGAATGGCAATGCCTGCGGGTGAAACGGTGAAAGCCTGGAGGGAGTCGGCCTTGAGCGTGAACGAGGGGTTGCTCGTGACGCTCGACGCGCCCTGCTGGTGCAAATCCGCGACGCACAAGGCGGAGAGCCGGACCTGCCATTGCGACTGCGGGCGGAACAGATCGCCGAGCGTGAACGCCCGCGGGCCGGCGTCGGTTGCGATGGCGTTCAGCGAACGGAAAGCCGTGTTGCCATGCGCGCCGCCAGAGAACTCGTAAACGTCAATGAGCACGCTTACTGCCGAGTCGGACACGTGCATCAATTCGCATCGCCAGTGGCGCGCCCACGACCACACCGTGCCGGGCGAACGCACGCCATCCACGACGTGGCTGCCGATGGCGGACGTGAATTCTTCAGCCGAGGCGCGGCACCAGTCATGCAGCCAGTCGTTGACCTTCGCATGGAGCGGGCTTGATCCGACGAGTCGCGGGAAGTGTCCGTGAAACTCCTTCGTCCCGCCGAAGCGGCCGATGCGCAGCCCGGCGCGCAAACGGAGCGCGAGCCCGTCGGCGACTCGACGCCACTCCACAGTCGACGCGTTCGTTGTTCCCGATGGAGTCCACATGCCACGGAGTGTGAGCGCGTTGTCCATGAGTGGCATGGAAAGTGTCCCGGCCGACGCATCGTCGTTGGCTTGGCGGTTCCACGCGACGAGCGTCAGTTGAACCTCACCCGACTCATTCACGCTTCCCTCTGCCAAACCGCGCACCCCATCCGGCGCGACCCACGTGCCGTTCACCTCCCTTCCCCCGATCGCGAATCCAAGGAGCACCTTTCCACGACTTGGGACTGTTCCCTCCCACCACGCGCCGTCGCGCACAAACGCAGGCTTCGACGAACCAGTCAGCAGCGCGCTGACGGTGGCCGCGACCGCGAGGAGTGCAAACCCCGCAAAGAGGACGCGCGCACTGGATGCGGGCCTGCGGGAATCAACGGAAGGCGGTGCTCGCCCGGTCACGGTTCGGTCTCGGGTTTGCTTGGGCGCCGGATGTTTCCGAGGCGCGCCTTGAGCGTTGGGTCGTGGTCAACGTAATCGCGCTCCATCCGTTGCAACGCGGGCCGGATGATGGCCGCGCGAACATCAATGTCCGTCTGCCACAACTCGCGCCAAAGGGCGCGTGTGTTCGCGGTCATGTCGCCGTGCGCTTGTTCATCTTCAAACCTTGGGCGGAACAATTCCACGGCCTTCTGCAGATGCGCGATGAGCTCGGCCGCCGTTGGATGCCCCGTCTTGGCGATGACGAGCTTGAAGGCAGCGAGGTCTTTCTCCTCGAGCCGCTGCAACTTGCTTGCGAGGACGTCCCAGGGATGCACGATGCGAAACGTGTGGCCGTGCCGCTGCGCTTCCACCGCCCGGTCGCGCCAGTCCACGGTGCTCTTGAACGTGAGCGGGTCGCACACCGCGATGTAAAGGGGCGTCTGGTCCTTCGCCAGATGATGGCGGTCCACGAACCGCTCGAGATGCAGGCTGAAGGGCTCCTGCGGGAAGATGTCCACATCCTCGCTGACAAAGCTTGATTCGATGAGGAGTTGGAGGGGCGCGGACCCGAAGACGGTGATGTCCAGCCGCGGTTCGCGTGGCAGCACGCTGGCAAGCTGGTCAAGCCGCCGACCTGCGGGACAGTTCCAGTTGATATGCGCGGCCTCGAAAACCATGGAGTGCCTGGTCAATAAGCCGTGAAGTCACGCCCCGGTCCGCCGCGAGCCGGCGCGCGAGGCGCTCATCGCGCCGCGTCAGCCTGCCCGCCTGCTCACGCAGGAGGATGCGCGCGGCGATGCGCGACTTGCGCCAGCAGCGGTCGAGTTGGGGCGGATTCTTCGACGGCATGCGGCGACGGTAACGGGCCGGCGCGGACAGGTCAAACGCGACCCTTCACAGCGTCTTGAGATACTCGACGAGGTCCCACTTCTGCGCGTCGGTGAGGCGGGTGCCGTATTCGTGACCGGTGTTGCGGTTGCCGGTCTGCGTCATGTCCAGTTCCCATACGACTTTCTCAGGCTTCTCGACGAAGCCCACGCGGACGGGATCGAATTCGCGGTGGCCGGTGGCAAACTTCTTCGGACGCTCGGAGGCGGGCTGGAACAGGCGCCACAGCGTGGGGACGCTGTTGTTGTGGAGATAGGGCGCGGTCGCCCAAAGGCCGCGGAGCGGGCGCGTGAAGTAACCCTTGTCGCGCGTCTCGATCCACGCAGGCACCACGCGCTCGTGCCACGCGTCCATCGTCTTTTGTTCGGCCGGCGTGACGTTGTGTCGGCGTAGGCGCGAAGCTTCACGGCGATGGCGGCCTTGTAGAGGTTGGTCGCGTAACTCTCGGTGAGACCGCCCGTGACGGAGATGGGCTGGTTGTAGTTGAGAAGACGGTTGGGGTCGGTCCCGATGGTTTCGAGGGGCGTCCAGGTTTCCGAACTGTGGCAGCGCACGCAGCCTTCGGAGCGGAAGAGCGCCGCGGAAGAAGGCCTCGACATCGAGCTGGTTGGGCGCGCCGTCAACGCGCAGCGGCCTGCCCCGGCAGGTGATTTGCGTGGAGTGACTCGCGGCGCAGTGGATGCCAGTGAGCACGACTTCATGGCCCGGAGCCTTGGTGCGCGAGAAGCCGACGGGCAGCCCGGTGTCGTCGTCCGGCGCGGGGATGAGTCCGTAGCTGGCGAGGCTCTCGATGTGTGGGCGGCCCGTCTTGGGATCGGTCAGCGCGCGGAAGAGCGCGACCGGGAACACGTCGCTGCCCTCCGGAGTGCGATGCCATTTGGAGCGCAGCGAAGCCTGGCTGGCCGGGTCGCGGCCGGGCGTGAGGAACGCGTTCACGTCCACCTTGAACTGCGAATACCACGCGGTGAGCCTCCACCAATCGGCGGCCTGCCACGTGCCCGCGACCTCGAAGCCGTAGGTGTTGGCCGTGCCGTTGTTGACGGCGGAGATCGGCAGCACGAGGTGGAAGTTCGGCACCACCTCGACGAACGGCGCGTCCGCGCTGCCCGCGACAAGGTTGCGGTATTCATTGTAGTAGCCAGCCAGGTCGAAAGAGACGCGCTCGCCCATCTGCACGCGATAGCCGAGTTCATACGAGAGCAGCGTCTGCGACTTGGGGTCGGCCGCGGGGAAACCGCGGAAGAAGAGGAAGTCCGGGACCGCGTCGCCGTTGATGTCACCGAGTGGCGCGGGCGGCTTCTGGGCGGCGACCGGGGTCCGGACGGCGAGCAGGAATGCGCAGGCCAGCAGGGAGCGGATCATCGCGGCGAGCTTAGGCGAAAGGCCAGTTCAATGGCAACCCGCCAGCGGGTTCGGGCGCATCTCAGATTTTTGCAAGACTGCTGGAAGTTGGGGGGTAGCTCGGTCGTGTTGGCGCGCCCAACGCTTTCTCCCTCACCCCGGCCCTTCCCATGAACCGAAGCACCGACAGAAAGAAGGGGGCAGAAAGAAAAGATGTTTTTCCTTCTTTCTGCCCCCTTCTTTCTGTCAGCTCATCGGGGTTCATGGCTCCGATGCGCGTCCATTTTTGGAGGTCGAAGCTACCCATGAACCTCCTCGGTTCAAGCGCCGTGGGCAGGTCCGAAAGGAACAAGCCGCTTTCTATGAACCTGTCGGAGCGCCGGTCTCCGACCCGGCGCATTGATGAGGCGGGACTTGAAGCGAGCCGGGTCGGAGACCCGCGCTCCGGTTCATGGGGAGAGAGAACGGCCCGCACTCCCGAGCAGGGTGCAAGAAACTGAGATGCGCCCTCGAACAGGCCTCTGGTGGCTTCTGTGTTTCATCCGTGTTCCATCCGTGGCTCAATTGCATGGTTCCGCTGCAGCCCCCCACCTCGATCATTCCCTCTCCGGCGGCTTGCAACTCTTTGCGCTCACCGGCAGTTTGCCCGGCGCCATGCGCCATTTAGCCATTCTGTTTCTCGCCCTCGCCGGCTCCCTCCCGGCCCAGCAGCCGCCGTATGACGTCTTTCCGCCCGCCGAGCCGCCTTACTACCGCGTGCGCTACGAGGCGGGAACGAAGCCGGGCGAACTGGTCTATCCCGTGAACTACACCATGTGGGTGCCGCCGGGAGTAAAAACTCTGCGCGGCCTCATCGTTCACCAGCACGGCTGCGGGGAAGGCTCCTGCAAGTCCGGGCTCACGGGCGCATTCGACCTGCACTGGCAGGCACTCGCCAGAAAGCACGGCTGCGCCCTCCTGGCCCCGGCGTATGAACAGCCCGACAAGGCCAACTGCCAGCTCTGGTGCGACCCGCGCAACGGCTCCGACACGGCGTTTCAGAAATCACTGCAGGAGCTGGGCGCGAAGAGCGGCCATCCTGAGCTGGCAACGGTGCCGTGGGCGCTGTGGGGCCACAGCGGCGGCGGGCATTGGGCCGGCGGCATGGTGCTCCTGCACCCGGACCGCATTGCGGCGGCGTGGCTGCGCTCTGGCGTGCCGCCGCTCAAGGCCACGGAGGCCAGGCCCACGCCCTACACCATTTCCGACGCCGCGTGTCAGGTGCCGGTGATGTGCAACCTCGGCACGAAGGAAGGCGTGACCGACAAGACCAACCGCTTCGCCGGCGTATGGCCGGGCGTGGAAACCTTCTTCACCGCGATGCGGGCCAAGGGCGCGCTCATCGGCGTCTCCGCCGATCCCCTGACGAGCCACGAGTGCGGCAACCAGCGCTATCTTGCCATTCCCTGGCTCGACGCCTGCATCGCCGCGCGCCTGCCCCTCAAAGGCGGCGATCCGCTCAAGCCCATGCCGGCCGCGCAGGCATGGCTCGCGCCCCTGCCCGCCGGCGGCACGAATGTCACCGCGCCCACGCCGGCCGCCAAGTTTACCGGGGCAAAAGAAACCTCCGTGTGGCTGCCCAACGAGGCCATCGCCCTTGCGTGGGCGCAGTATGTCAAGGATACCGCCGTGACCGACGCCACGCCGCCGCCCGCTCCCACGAACCTCCGCGTGAAGGGCAACGAACTGACTTGGGAAGCCGAGGCCGACCTCGAAAGCGGCCTCGCCCGTTTCATCATTGAGCGGGACGGCCAGTTCCTCGCCAACGTCCCCGAGGCGGGCAAGAATCCTTTCGGCCGCCCGGTCTTCCAAAACCTCCAATACAGCGACACGCCCACGCAGCCGCTGGTCCAGATGCGCTTCACGGACACCAAGGCGGAAGCGGGCAGGACGTATCAGTATCGCGTGATCGCGGTGAACACAGCCGGGCTCAAGTCCAAGTAGCCACCCGCAGCCATTGGGGCGGGCACTGAATCATCACAGCTCATCACCCGGGATGGGCGGGACATTCGGTGAACCATTCAAGAACGCCGTGAAATCCTCCCGCTTGGCGATGCGGGCGCGCTCACGCAGGTGCTCGACCGTCAGCATCGCGCTCAACTTCTCCGCGGCGGCGGAAGACATCAGTTGTTCCACCGTCACGCCCTCCCGATCCGCGCATTCGCGCAGTTGGCGGGCGACACCGTCAGGAAGCTGGATCGTCAGCGTGCTCATGGTGCATTGATAAGTTTCAGGAAATCGCCCGGCGTCGCCGGCGAGATTCCCCATTGTCCCACACCCGGGAAATTCCGGACGTTGTGGGTGACAACATCCCGTCAGCCCCCGGCCACCGCCAGTTCAAGAATCAGGTCGTCATCGGGGTCGGGCAACGCGGGCCTCCAGCGAAAGAAGAGCTCCTGCAATTGGCTGATCGAAATCAGAACGTCCAGCAATGCCTCGGCCTGCGGCGCGGTGCGGCTCAAGAGGTTGTCCGGTCGGAGCAGCACGGCGCGATACGCGGCGAACAACGCCACGGAAATGACCGTTTAAAATCTGGCATCCGGCAGTCGCGCCAGCAATGCGTGAGAGGCTCCCCGATTCGACCGGGCAGCCGCCACGAGCACGCTGGTGTCGAGCACGACTTTCATCACGCCCTGCGTTCTTTGATGCGCGTCAGAATCTCCGCCACGACTTCCGCCTTCGGCTTCGATCCTTGCGGGCCGCCGTGGTGGAGGCGCACGCTCACCGCGCCGGCCTCCACGTCGCGCCCGCCGATGACCAGCATGGTGTGGACGCGCGCGGCTTCGGCATTGGCGATCTTCGCCTTCACCGGCGTCGCGGTGAAATCTCCCTCGGCCCGGATCATGTTCTCGCGCAGTTCGGCCACGATGGGCCGGGCGTAGTCAATCAGCGCCGCGTCATCGTTGAGCGTGATGACGCGGACCTGATCCGGCGCGAGCCAGAGCGGGAAGTTGCCGGCGTAATGCTCGATGAGGAAGCCGATGAAGCGCTCGTGCGTGCCCAGCGGCGCGCGGTGGATGCACAGCGGCGTCTTGTCCGTGTTGTCGCGGTCGCGGTAGGTGAGGCCGAACTTGGCGGGCACGGCGAAGTCCACCTGGTTCGTGGCGATGGTGAACTCGCGGCCGATGGCGCTCCACACCTGCACGTCAATCTTCGGGCCGTAGAAGGCGGCTTCGTTCGCGACCTCGACGTAGTTGATCCCGCTGGCGTTGAGGACGTCGCGCACCATGTCCTCGGTCTGCTTCCAAAGCTCGGGCTCGTTCACGTATTTCTTGCCCATGCCCTCCGGCGCGGACGTGCTGAAGCGCATCTGATAGCGGTCGAGGCCGAAGATTTTGAAATACTTCAGATACATGTCGTTGACGGCGCGGAACTCGTCGGCGAACTGCTCGGGGGTGCAGTAGATGTGCGCGTCGTTCATGTTCATCGAGCGCACGCGCATGAGGCCGAAGAGTTCGCCGGACTGTTCGTAGCGGTAGCAGGTGCCGTATTCGGCGAGGCGGAGCGGGAGGTCGCGGTAACTGCGCGGCTCCGCCGCAAAGATGCGGTGGTGGTGCGGGCAGTTCATGGCTTTGAGGTAGTAGCGGTCAGTGGCGATCTTCGGAGCGGAAAGAATCTTCATCGTCTCCGCGTGGCTTGCGAGCAGCTCCCGCTTGATCTCCTCAAGGCAATCGCCCTCTGCGTCCCCGAGCTTCTTTCTGACATCGGCGTCGATTTGCTTCGCCGCTTGCGCGAGTTGCTCCTCGACCATTTCGTTGAGGGTCTTGGTCAAATTTGCATCGGCACGATGAAGCGGCCCTTCCTCCGCGAGCTCCATCGGCGGGAACATGCTTTCCGCGTAGTAAGGCAGGTGCCCGGAGGTCTTATACATACGCTCGCGGGCCAGATGCGGCGTCTTCACCCGCACGTAGCCGGCTTGAAACTCCGTTTCCTTCGCCAGCTTCTCCAGCTCCTCGAGGATGGCCCCGCCCTTGGGCAGCCACAGCGGCAGGCCCGGCCCGGTGAAGTCCGCGTCGAACGCGAAGAGGTTCATCTCCGCGCCGATCTTGCGGTGGTCGCGGCGCTTGGCCTCCTCCTGGAGCTTGAGCCACTCGTCGAGCGCGGTCTTGTTCTTGAAGGCCGTGCCGTAGATGCGCTGGAGCTGCGGGCCTTTCTCGTCGCCCTTGTAGTAGGCGGCGGCCACGGTGGTGAGCTTGAACGCGCCGATGTTGCCGGTGCGCATCACGTGCGGCCCGGCGCAGAGGTCAATGAAGTCGCCGTTCTTGTAATAGGAAATCGGCTCGCCCTCGGGGATGTTCTTGAGCAGGTCCAACTTGAACTTGCTGGCGTTGCCGGGCCGCTCGGCGAGGCCGCCGAGGCGTCCGCTCTGCGCGTCGGCGATGGCCTGTTCGCGCGTGACGGTGAGCTTCTCGAACGTGTGGTTCGCCTTAATCTCCTTCTTCATCTCCTCTTCGAGCTTGGCGAAGTCCTCGGGCGAGATGCGGTGGGAGCATTCGAGGTCGTAGTAAAAGCCGTTCTCGACCGGCGGGCCGTAGGCGAACTGGGCGTCCGGCCACAGGCGCAGGATGGCGGTGGCCAGGACGTGGGCGCAGGAGTGCCGGATGCGCTCCAGTTCGGTCATCCTGGCGCGGTCGTCGAGGGTCTTGCGCTCGGGGTTCGGGGCGGCGAGATGGTTTTCGTCAGGCATAAAACTTGGACACGGATTTCACTGATGGGCACGGATTGGAGAAAAGCAGGGAGGCAAGCCAAGCCGCAGACCGGGCTTCATCCGTGTCAATCCTTGCAATTCTTGTCTCATAAACAAAAACGCCTCGGACGGTCAGTGCGAGGCGTCGGCGTCCGTCCGCGCGAGGGCGGGACGGACGCGTTCAAGTGGTCGTCGGGAGTCGGTCAACAGACACGCGCGCACGATAGGAGGGGCGCGGCGCATTGGCAATGAGTTTGGCGGCGCGGCGCGGCGGTTTGCCGCCGCTTTGACACCCGGCGCGCGCGCGTGCGAGAGTGCGCGGCGATGTCGTTCGAGTTCACGTTCCTTGGCACGGGCACGTCGCAGGGCGTGCCGCTCATCGCCAAGGATTACGCGCCGGCCTTCCTCGCGAATCCAAAAAACCACCGCACGCGCGCCTCGATTTACGTCTCGACCGATTCGGTGAAGCTCGTCGTGGACACCACGCCCGAGTTCCGGCTGCAAGTCCTGCGCGAGAACATCCGCTGGCTCGACGCCGTGCTGTTCACGCACGCGCATGCGGACCACATCATGGGACTCGACGATTGCCGGCGCTTCTGTGATGTGCGCGGGCACGCGGCGCTGCCCATCTACGCAGCGGCGCCGACGATGGACGTGTTGCGCCGCGTGTTCCTCTACGCGTTTCACGACGGGCCGCACCCGAAGGGCTACTTCATCCCCGAGCCGCGGCTCATCGAGGGGCCGTTCGAGCTGGGCGACCTGCGCATCACGCCGCTGCCACTGCCGCACGGCAAGACCCACACGCTCGGGTTTCTTTTCACTCAAGCCGGTCGCAAGCGCCTCGCCTACATGAGCGATTGCAAGGAGGTCCCCGCCGAAGTGGTCGAACTCGTGCGCGGCGCCGACGTCGTCGTGCTCGACGCGTTGCGCAAGACGATTCACTGGACGCACATGAGCTTGGACGAAGCACTCACGGCCGCGCGGCGCATCGGCGCGTGCCGCACGCTGCTGACGCACTTGACCGATTACTACGACCACGACGCCGACCAGGCGGAACTGCCGCCGGGCGTCGAGCTGGCGTGGGACGGCTTGAAGGTGCGCATGGAGGACTGACGTGTGCGAGGAACGACAGCGAAGTGCGTGGCACGAGGCGCGTGAAGAGCGGGCAGCGCATTGGCCAATCCGCAGTCCGCAATCCGCAATCCGCAATCTCCTTGCCGCTGGTTGGGTCATGGTGACTTGTGCGAGGGTGTTCGCCGCCACGCCGGGCGATTCCGTCGTCGTGGTTTACAATCCGCGCCAGGCCGAGTCGAAGGCCGTCGCGCAGCATTACGCCACGAAGCGCAAGGTGCCGCCGGCGCAAGTGGTCGCGCTGCCGCTGCCGACGGTGGACGCGATGACGCGCGCCGAGTTTCGCGGGCAGTTGCAGGAGCCGCTTCTCAAGGCGCTCGCGGACCGCCGTCTGCTGGTGTTCGGCGAAAGCAACCGCGTCACATCCGCCTCCGTGCGCGCCGTGGTGCTGTGCTTCGGCGTGCCGTTGAAAATCCTTCGTGACACGGGCGCAATCGAGGCCGACACGGAGAAGCTTCCCGCGCCGATGCGCCGCAACGAGGCCGCCGTGGACAGCGAGCTGGCGTTGCTGCCGCTCGCGCGCGGCGGGCACAGGCTCACGGGACCGCTGGCGAATCCTTCGTTCGCCGCGACCAACGTGTCGCTGCTTCATCCGACCAACGGCGTGCTCGTGGTCGCGCGGCTCGACGGGCCGACGGTGGACATTGCGCGCGGGCTGGTGGACAAGGCGCTGCAGGCCGAGGCGGAAGGATTGTGGGGCCGCGCATGGTTCGACGCGCGCGGGCTCAAGTCCGGCGACTACCTGCCGGGAGACGAATGGATTCGCAGCGCCGCGCGGACGGCGCGGCGATTTGGATTTGAAACCGTGCTCGATGAAGCGCCGGGGACTTTTCCCGCAGGCACGCCGCTAAGCCACGTCGCGCTGTATGCGGGCTGGTATGACGCGAATGTGTCCGGGCCGTTCGCGCGCGCGCAGGTGGAGTTCGTGCCGGGCGCCATCGCGTATCACCTGCATTCGTTCAGCGCGCCGACGCTGCGCGCGGTGTCGGACCACTGGTGCGGGCCGTTGCTGGCGCGCGGCGCGACCGCGACGATGGGGTCCGTGGACGAGCCGTATCTGGCGGGCACGCCGGACTTGGGAGTGTTCTTCGACCGGCTGCTGGACGGCGGATTCTCGTTCGGCGAAGCCGCGCTCGCGTCGCAAGGCTCGCTGTCGTGGCAGACGACGGTGGTGGGAGACCCGCTCTACCGGCCGTTCGGGATGCACCCTCGCGAGCGGCACGAACAACTCACGTCGCGCGGCAGCGGCCTCATCGAGTGGTCGCACTTGCTCGTGGTGAACCGCAACCTGGCGCGCGGCACGAGCGCGGCGGAGATGGCGGGCTACCTCGAAGCCGTGAAGGAGACCCGCGGCAGCGCCGTGCTGATTGAGAAACTCGCCGACCTTTACGAGGCGCAGGGCAAGCCTTCGTCCGCCGCGGACACCACGGCGCTCGCGCTGCGGCAGTCGCCTTCGCCGCAGCAACGCATTCGGCTCCTGCTCGCGCTCGCGGCGCGGCGCGAGGCGCTCAAGGACGATGCCGCCGCCGTGGACGCGTTGAAGCAATTGCTCGCGGCCGCGCCGGACTATCCCGGTCGCCGCGCGGTTTTGGAGCGGCTCGTTGCGCTCGCGGAAAAGCTCGGCCAACCCGCGGAAGCCGCGAAGTGGCGCGACCAACTGCGCGCGCCGTGAGGCCGAGGAAGGTCTTGCCCACGAGCCATCGCGTGGATATGCCCGCTCCCATCAGTCTGCCTTCAACCTTGGCGCGGTTGTGAGCACCTTTTCAGGCAAGACTTGAGCCAGGCCCGATGAATTCCACGCTGAATGTCCTGATCATGATCGGAATCGGGATCGTGATTTTCTTCGCGGTGTTGATCGGGGGCGCCGATCTTCCCGTCGCCGCCATTCATTCGCCGCCGGATGAGACGGCGTTGCGTCTGGCGCGCAGCGGCGCCATCGAGCGATACCCGTTCGCGTAAATCGCGGCCATCGTCGCGAGCGAGAACTGCCGCACGACCTTCTCGCGCGCGAACCGGCCGAGTTCCTCGAGCTTCGCCGTCGAGAGGAACGCGTGCCCGAGCATCTCGGCGAAGCCGTCCGCCGACTCGATGTTGGCGACGAGCCTGTCCACGCCGGCTGTGATGACGTCGGCGCTGCCGCACGCCATCGCCTCGAGCATCGCGTTCGACAGCCCCTCGTTGTTCGAGGGGACGACGAGCAGGTCCATCGCCTGATAGAACGGCTGCGGCTCCGATTGATGACCCGCAAGGTGGATGCGCTCGGCGAACGGGCTGGCCTTCGCGAGCGCCGTGACACGCTCCAGCTCGGACCCCGCCCCGCCGACGATCAGCAGCCGCGCGCGCGGATGCGTCGCGGCACGGGCACGCCGGGACGCGGCGGTGCGGCGTGGGCTGCGGGTGCGTTCATCCGTTGGACCGTCGCGGAAAGGGAACCACCCGTGGCGGCGCGTGAGAAGCCGAAACTCGCCGGCACCGTTTCGCGTGCATGCTTCAGAACTGCAGCCGCGCGTCGGACCTGAGCATTTCATCCAGCAACGGCCACTTCGCGCCGTTCATGCCGGCGAATGCGTTCAAATAAACCGCCACGACCGGGGCCGCGTGCCGTGCAAGCGCGCCGTCCACCGCCGCGCGAAGCTTCGCGTCGTCCACCGTGTCCGGCAGCGTGTCCACGGTGCCGTCCTTGTGCGCGATGCCGAGCGCGTCGAGGAAACCGCAGAGCAGCGCGGTCTGCTTCTTGAGCAGCCACGCCTGCAGCAGCGCCTGCGCGGCGGCGTCGAGCGCGGGCTTGGCCAGCGCGGCAACGATGGTTGGATGCCGCCTGGCGCGCGGCTGTTGCAGGAGGAACACAGGCCGGAACTTCCGCGCCTGCGCGACCGCGGCGACGGTTGCCTTGTAGAGCGGCTTGTCCTCCGTGTCGGCGAAACTGAGGATTTCCTCGGAGAGCGCGGCGGGCATGAACCCGAGAAGCTCGTGGGCTGTCAGCATGGCGATGTTTCGAAAGCGGCGCGAGTGTAGTGAGCGCCCAAAGGTTGGCAAGTGCCGCGGTTCGTCAATCGGGCTTGGGCGACGACTCGCCGGTGACGCCCGCCTTCCGCTCCAACTCCGCGACACGCCGCAACAATTCGGGAAGCTTCTGCGCTGCGAGCAACTGGCGCTTCATCGCTCGGTCGGGCTGCGCGGGCGTGCCGAACCACTTCTCGCCGTCGGCGATGTTGTGCATCACGCCGGACTGCGCGGCGATCGTGACTTGGTTGCCAATCTTGATGTGCCCCGCGAGGCCGACCTGGCCCGCGAGCACCGTGTAACTGCCGATCTTCGTGCTGCCCGAGATGCCCACCTGCCCGCAGAGGATGCAGTGCTCGCCAATCTCCACGTTGTGCGCAATCTGGCAGAGGTTGTCCACCTTCGAGCCGCGGCCGATGACGGTCGAACCCAGCGCGCCGCGGTCCACCGAGACGTTCGAGCCGATCTCCACGTCGTCGTGGATGATGACGTTGCCCACCTGCGGCACCTTGCGATGCGCGCCCGCATCGAGCACGTAGCCGAAGCCGTCCGAGCCAATCACGCTGCCTGCGTGGATGCGCACCCGCGCGCCGATGCGCGTGCGGGCGTAGAGCACCACGTTGGGAAAGAGCTGCGAAGCTTCGCCGACCGACGAATCGTCGCCGATGTGATTCCCGCCGTGCAGCACTGCACGCGGGCCGAGCGTGACGCGCTCGCCAACGACGCAATGCGGCCCGATGTGCGCCGCGGCGTCCACGCTCGCGGACTTCGCGACGACCGCCGTTGGATGAATGCCGCCCTCGAACACCGGCTCCGGGAAAAACAGCGGCAGCACGCGCGCGAAGGCCACACGAGGGTTCTTCACCACGATGAGAGTCTTGCGCGCGGCCTTCACCTCGCCGGAAACGAGGATGGCCGAGGCTGCGCTCGCCTCGGCGGCGGCGAGATACGCCCCGGTCTCGGCGAACGTCAAGTCACCCGGCCGCGCGGCGCTCGCGGGCGCGAATCCGGTGATGACCGCGCGCGCGTCACCGATGACATCGCCGTGGACGAGTTTCGCAATTTCAGCGGCGGTGTGGGCCATGGAGCGGCGTTGCGGTGCGGGTTGCCGAGTCGTCCGTTGACTCGAAAAGTGCGCCGGACTATAACGCGCCGGACTTTCCAAACACCAACCCAAATCACGGGAGAACACATGAGCAGGAAGATTCGTTACGGCATGGTCGGCGGCGGGCGCGGGGCGTTCATCGGCGCGGTGCACCGCATCGCGGCGGCGATGGACCAGCAGATGGACCTCGTCTGCGGCGCGTTCAGCAGCGACCCCGAGCGCAGCAAGGCCAGCGGCGCAGACCTCTTCCTGCCGGCGAACCGCTGTTACGGCACCTTCGAGGAGATGATCCGCGGCGAGGCGGCGATCCCCACCAGCGAGCGGATGGACTTCGTCGCCATCGTCACGCCGAACCACATGCACTTCCCGCCGGCGAAGATGGCGCTGGAAAACGGCTTCCACGTGCTGAGTGACAAGCCCGCCACCTTCAACCTCGCCGAAGCCAAGGCGCTCGCCGCGCTGGTGAAGAAAACCGGCCTGCTCTACGGCCTCACGCACAACTACACCGGCTACCCGCTCGTGAAGGAAGCGCGCGACCTGATCCGCGCCGGCAAGCTCGGCAAGATTCGCAAGGTCGTCGTCGAGTATCCGCAGGGCTGGCTGGCGACGCGCCTCGAGGCCACCGGCCAGAAACAGGCCGGCTGGCGCACCGACCCCAAGCGCTCCGGCGCGGGCGGCTGCGTTGGCGACATCGGCACGCACGGCGAAAACCTCGCCGAATACATCACCGGCCTGCAGATTTCCGAGCTGGCGGCGGACATCACCAGCTTCGTGAAGGGCCGCAAGCTCGACGACGACGCCAACGTCCTGCTGCGCTTCAAGGGCGGCGCGAAGGGCGTCCTGCACTGCTCGCAAATCAGCATCGGCGAGGAGAACAACCTGAACATCCGCGTCTATGGCGAACTTGGCGGACTCGAGTGGCACCAGCGCTTCCCGAACACGATGACCGTGAAGTGGCCCGACCGTGCGGCCGAGACCTACCGCACCGCCAACGGCTACCTCGGCGCGAACGCCAAGGCCGCCACGCGCACACCGCCCGCGCACCCGGAGGGCTACCTCGAAGCCTTCGCGAACATCTACAAGAACTTCGCCAACGCCATCCGCGCCCGCGAGGAAGGCCGCAAGCTCGCCAAGGACGACGTGGCCAACGACTACCCGAAGATCGAAGACGGCGTCCGCGGAATGGCCTTCATCGAGGCGGTGGTAAGGTCGTCCAAGGCAAACGCGAAGTGGACGAGGCTCGATGTGTGACCTTGGGCTTGGAGCGGTGTAATGCTTTTGGGTTTCCGCGACAGCGTCATGGAATGCGCCAGTCCTCTGGCGCTTTCGAAGACGCTGCCGCGCAGTGCGGCGACGCTGGGCTTGCGCGGTAGCGCCCAGGAGTGCGCCAGTTCCCTGTCGCTGTTGCCGGGCGCGAACACCCTTCAACTTCCCACACTGTGGTGCATGGGGCAGTGCAGGTGATGGGCTAGGGCGGCGGGGGGTGCAACAGTTTAAGGCGCTGGTGGTTTGTCGTAGCGCCTTGCCTTGAAAACTACTGTTTGAGTTTGGCTCGTAAACTGGTTTCGGAATTCCCAATGACTCGTGTCTCACGTTTGTAACTGCTGTGGCCTTCCTTTTTCACTTCGATGATATGGATTCCCTCGGTAAGTTCCAAAGTCGCTGGCGCGTTGCCGACAAAGGCCCCATCGACGAAAACTTCCGCGTCTTGGACATCTGTAGACACATTGATAACACCCATCGCCGTTGTGTTACCGCCAGATGGGAGAATGACTGTTCGAGACCTCTGCAAAACTCCTTGAACGCCGCGTGTCGGTGATGGTCTGAGGATGCATGCATACCCGCCCCAATCCGCAGTTCGGTTTGATGGACAGCCTGATGACCATTCCCGCCAATGACTTTC
>Ga0233424_10000525_pt1 | contig 46627 bp, 31 predicted proteins | sample Watercolumn_Towu_FD_181011 | JGI IMG/M metagenome (GOLD analysis project Ga0233424, IMG submission 181011) | Freshwater microbial communities from Lake Towuti, South Sulawesi, Indonesia - Watercolumn_Towuti2014_125_MG | ecosystem: Environmental > Aquatic > Freshwater > Lake | place: Indonesia...
AGGCAAGAAAGGACTTGAAGAGCGGCCGCGCCGCGCACCGAGCGGTGCCAATGGCAGTGCGCCCAGTGCTGCTCAGCGATGCGACGGCTCGGTCCCCCCTGTCACCGCTCCGGGAGACGAACCATTCGGGCGGCCCAGAAGGTCGCAAAGGCCGCCATACGGAGCGGCCGTCTGTGAGGGCGACGCCGGTTCACTGCCACGTTGGTTCAAGGGAGCTGACGGTGCCCGAGCCGTTGACTGGTGTTCCTGCGCCACCCTCGTGACCACTCGGTGCGCGGCTGGGCCGCTGTATTCAACACAGCGTTTTCTTTGGTTAATTTCTTTGGCGCGCTGCCAAAGAAAGTGACCCGCCCGCCGGGGCGGAAACCGGCGGGCTCTTGCCAACACAAAAACAAGACCACGGCCGGCAGGCCGCAACACCAAAGAAGCCGCCCGCAGTCGCCTGAATCGAGTCGCTTCACGTTGCATCGACTGGAAGGCCGATGAACACGGGCTCCTCCGGCGACGGGCTTCAACATTCCGGACAGCAGTGGGCGCAGGCCGGGGTCCACGCGGACCGCGCGCGCAGAGGGTCGACCCTGCGCCGGGGTGACGGGTCAAGAGCGGGAGAACTCCAGACGCTCAGGCCGCATTCGAAGGCCGCTGCCCGAGCGGCCAACATTCCGGACAGCAGTGGGCCTGCGGATGACGGCGTGCAGGCCGATCACCGCTGTTCATTTGCAGCCGCTGCACGAGGCTGGCCTGGTTGAGGCCGCGCTGCGGCGCGATCTTCCCCTCAGGCGGCCAGCCGGAACACCGACACCGCCTGCACCAGCTGCCCCGCCTGGGTGCTGAGGCTCTCGGCCGCCGCGGCCGACTCTTCCACCAGCGCGGCGTTCTGCTGCGTGCCGCTGTCGATCGACGACAGCGCCTGGCCGATCTGTGCCACCCCGTTGCGCTGGTCGGCCGAGGCGACGTTGATCTCGTCCACCAGGCCCGCGACCTGGCGGATGGCCTGCACGATCTCGTCGATGCTGCGGCCCGCCTGTTCCACCTCGGCCGCACCGGCTTCGGCGCGGTCGGTGCTGGCGCCGATCAGCGAGCGGATCTCGCGGGCCGCCTCGCCACTGCGCTGCGCCAGCACACGCACTTCGGACGCCACCACCGCGAAGCCGCGGCCCTGCTCGCCGGCACGCGCCGCCTCGACTGCCGCGTTCAGCGCGAGGATGTTGGTCTGGAACGCGATGCCGTCGATGGTGCCGATGATGTGGGCCATCTGCTGCGCGCTGTCGCGGATGCCATGCATCGTGCGCACCACCTGCCCGACGGCCGTGCCGCCGTGGCTGGCGAGCTGCTCGGCCTGCTGGGCCAGCCGGTTGGCCTGCGCGGCGCTCTCGGCGTTGTGCTGCACGGTGCCGCCCATGGCGTCCATCGAGGCCACGGTCTGCTGCAGCGCCGAGGCCTGGTGTTCGGTGCGGGCCGACAGGTCCTGGTTGCCGCCGGCGATCTGCGCCGCGGCGCCGGCCACGCTCTCGGCGCCTTCGCGCACGCCGCGCACCACGCTCGCCAGGCGCTGCTGCATGTCGGCCAGCGCCTGCAGCAGCTGCGCGGTCTCGTCGCGCCACGGCTCCGGCTGCAACTCGCGGGACAGGTCGCCCTCGGCGACGCTGCGCGCCACCGCCAGCGCGCGGCCGAGCGGCTGCGTCACCGAGCGGGTCATCCACAGGGCCAGCCCCCCGGCCATGAGCACCGCGCCGGCCAGCAGCACCAGGATCTGGCGCTCTCCGCTGGCGACCTCCTCCCGGACCTGCTCGCCGGCCACGTTGATGAGCTTGTCGCCCACGCCGAGCAGCTTGTCGAGCGCCAGGCCCAGGTCGGTGGCGAGCGGCTTGAGCCGGTCGTGCTGCAGCGCCCGGGCCGCATCGACCTGGCCGTCCTTCAGCTGCGCCAGCATCTGCTGCAGCACCGACGCCTGGGCACTGCGCAGGCCGGTCAGGTGCTGCATCAGCTCCTGCGCTTTGGGCGTGGTGATCAGGGTCGCCATCCTGGCGAGGTCGCGGTCGACGGACGTCGCGGTGCTGGCCAGCCGTTCCTCGATCTTCTGGGCGGTGCCGGCGTCGGTCTCGAGCAGCCGCTCGAGCACCGCGGCTTCGAGGATGCGGGCCTCGTCGCGGATCTGCTGCGTCAACCGCACCTTCACGTAGCGGTCCTGCATCACGAGGTTGAACTGGTCTTCCAGCCGGGTCATCTTGACCCAGGCGGCGGCCGAAAGGCCGCACATCAGCACGATGAGCGAGAAGAAGGCGAGGAGGAGGCGGGTGGAGATCTTGAAGCGGCGCGGGTTCACGGGACTGCTGTGACACATGGATGACAACGCCCCGTCATCGGCGTGCCCGGGCGCCACTTCAGGCCGGCGGCTGGCAATAAGTCACGCCGCCGGCCCGCGGGTGCCGGCCATGCCCATCGAGGCGCCGCTGCGGCGCCCGGCTCAGTGGTCGCGCAGCGTGGTGCGTTCGCGGGCCGCCTCGCCGAGCAGCCCCTCGAGCTTGTCGAGGTCCATCGGCTTCACCAGATGGTGCCGGAAACCCGCCGCGGCGCTGCGCTCGCGGTCGGCGGCCATGCCGTAGCCGCTCATGGCGATCGCGTAGACCGGGTGCGACAGGTGCAGCTCGCGCATCAGCTGCCAGCCGTCGCCATCGGGCAGCCCGATGTCGGAGACGACCACGTCGGGGTCGACCTGCGGCAGCGCTTCCAGCGCCTCGTGCATGGTCGAGGCACTGGAGACCGCATGGCCCCAGTGCGACAGCAGCTGGGTCAGCATCCAGCGGGTGTCGTCGTGGTTCTCGACGACGAAGACCTTCAGTGCGCCACGGACGGTGGCGGCTTGGGTGTTGGGGCCAGACATCACCTTGTCACCTCTCTTGCAACGGCAGCTCCATGATGAAGGTGGCCCCCTGGCCGCGGCCCGGGCTGGTCGCCCGCAGCTGGCCGCCATGGGCCTCCACGGTGGCTTTCGAGATCGACAGGCCAAGCCCCAGCCCACCGAACTCGCGCGCCACCCACGCGCCTCCCTGGACGAATGCTTCGAAGATGGTCGGCAACACCTCGCCATCGATGCCGACCCCGGAGTCTTCAACCGTCATCACGAAGCGCTGGCCGTGCGAGGTGGAGGCGATGCGGATGCGGCCTTCGGCCGGCGTGAACTTGGCGGCGTTCTTCAGCAGGTTCCAGACCACCTGCTGCAGCCGGCGGCCATCGCCCACCGTGTGGTGGCGACCCGCCCGCAGGTCGACCACCAGCTGCAGGCGCTTCGCGATCAGGTCGGGCTGGCAGACCTCGCAGGCCGCCTGGATGATCTGGTGCAGATCCTGCGTGGAGCGGTCCAGCTCGAGGGTGCCCCGCGAGATGCGCGTCAGGTCGAGCAGGTCGTCGATCAGCCGCGATTCGACCTCGATGTTGCGGTGGACCATGCGCAGCGTTTCCTGCACGTCGGCGCCGAGGTCCGCGCGGTGCGACAGCATCTGCAGCGCCATCACCGCCGGCGTCAGCGGCGTGCGCAGCTCGTGCGAGAGCACCGCCAGGAACTGGTCCTTCGCCGCGTTCGCCGCCTCGAGCGCGGCGCGCGCCGCCTCCTTCTCGCGCAGCGCCTGCAGCAGCTCGGTCTGGCTCTGTTCGAGCGCCTGCTGCGAGCGCCGGGCCTCGCTCTGGTCGCGCAGGATCTTCACGAAGCCGACGTCGCGGCCTTCGCCGTCGTGCATCTTCATCATCGCGCCGCTGGCCCAGAACCGGCTGCCGTCCTTGCGCTGGTGGAAGCGGTCGTCCATGGCCCGGCCTTCGCTCTGCGCCGTGGACGCCTCCTGCTCCGGCACGCCGCCGACGCGGTCCTCCTGCGTGAAGATCATGTCGGCCGAGCGGCCCACCGCCTCCGGCTCGCTGTAGCCGAGCAGGCGCTCGGCGCCGGAGTTCCAGGCCGTGATGCGGCGTTCGTGGTCGGTGGTGAAGATGGCGTACTCGCGCGCGTTCTCCACCACCATGCGCAGGTGCTCGTCGCTGTGGCGCAGCGCCGCCTCGGTGCGCTTGCGCTCGCTGATGTCGACGCACACCGCGATCACGCTGCCCACCGTGCCATCGGCACCGGGCAGCGAGGTCACGCTGTTGTGCACCCACACTTCGCTGCCGTCGCGCTTGAGCAGCCGCTTCTCGATCTCGAACGGCTGGCGGCGCTCGAGCAGCCCGCGCAGCGCGTCGCGGTGGCGCGGCAGGTCGTCGGGATGCACCAGCGCGTCGATGTCCATGCCGAGCAGTTCCAGTTCCGAGTACTGGAGCAGGCTGCACAGGCGGCCGTTGACCAGCGCGATGCGGCCTTGCAGGTCCATCTGCACCACGCCCACGGTGGCCTGGTCGACGATGGCCTTGAAGCGTGCGTCGGCGGCCCGCAGCGCCTCCTGCGTGCGCTTGCGTTCGGTGATGTCGACGAAGGTCAGCACCACGCCGGCGATGCGGTCGTCGATGGTGCGGTACGGGCGCAGCCGCGCCAGGTACCAGTTGCCACCGGTCTCGCCGACCTCGCGTTCGACGAACACCAGCGAGTCGAGCACGCTGCGCGCATCGGTGGCCAGCGTCGGGTAGCGCAGCTGGCCCTGCAGGTCGGTCAGCGGCCGGCCGACGTCGCTGGCGATCAGGTTGAACAGCGCCACCGCCGACGGCGTGAAACGCGTGATGCGCAAGTGCCGGTCGAGGAACACGGTCGCGATCGCGGTGGCGTCCATCAGGTTGTGCATGTCGCTGTTGGCATGCCCGAGCTCGTCCACCTTCGACTTCAGCTCGTGGTTGACGGTGGTCAGCTCCTCGTTGATCGACTGCAACTCCTCGCGACTGGTCTCGAGCTCCTCGGTGGCCGAGCGCAGCTCCTCGTTCATCGCCTGCAACTCCTCGTTGCTGGCCTTGAGCTCTTCGGTGGAGGCCTCGTACTGCTCGACGGTATCGCGCAGGTGCGACTTCAGCCGCTCGATCTCGCGTTCGAGCTGGCGCGCCAGCGGCTCGGGCACCCGTGGCTCGACTCCGGCCTCCGCCGGCTCGATTGCGGGGGCGGTGCCGCCCTCCTCGAGCGTCACCAGCATCAGGTCCGCCGAGACGTCGGGGGCCGGGTAGACCCGTACCGTGACCGGCACGATGCCCTCGCCCAGTGGCACGAGGACGCCCGGCAGGGTGGCGGGCTGACCCGACTGGGCGACCTGGTACAGCGCGGCGCGCAGTTCGATGCGCAGTGCCGGGTGCACCGAGCGAAGCAGGTTGCGGCTCGGCTCGCCGCCCGAGAACTGCAGGAAACGCCCGGCCGACGGCGAGAGGTGCAGCATTTCGTACTCGCCGTCGACCAGCACCGATGGCGGGGCCAGCCGGTCCAGCAGCCGCAGGTGCACCTCTCCCCACGGCACCGCGCGGGTGGCGGCGCGGTCCACCGCGCGGGCATCGACATTGCCCACTTCGAACACCCGGCCCGCCACCGGCGGCCCTTCGGTCTGCGGCTGTTGCGCCTCGATCGCACGCGCCAGCGTGCCGGGCCCGGACGGCACCGGCAGCCCGGCGCGCGGCAGCGGCCGCTGGCGGAACAGGCGGTGCTTCTTGTCCAGCACCGAGAACAGCAGGCTGCCCTCCTCGACCGATTCCGACGAGCCGAGGAACAGCGTGGCCCCGGGCCGCAACGCGAAGTGGAAGATGTCCAGCGCGCGCGCCTGCGCCTCCCGGTTCAGGTAGATCAGCAGGTTGCGGCAGGTGACCAGGTCCAGGCGCGAGAACGGCGAGTCCTTCAGCAGGTCGTGCACGGCGAACAGCACCATCTCGCGCACCTCGCGGCGCACCCGGTAGCCGCGGTGTTCCTTGACGAAGAAGCGCCGCAGCCGCTCCTCGGAGACATCGGCCTCGATGGTGGGCGGGTAGATGCTCTCGCGCGCCACCTGGATCGCGTCCTCGTCGAGGTCGCTGGCGAACACCTGCACCACCGGGGGCGAATCGAGCGTGCGGGCATACTCGCTCAGCAGCATCGCGACGCTGTAGGCCTCCTCGCCGGTGGCGCAGGCCACCACCCAGACGCGCACCACGTCGCCCGGACCCTTGTCGCGGAACAGGTCGGGCAGCCGGGCCTCGAGGGCCTCGAAGCACTCGCCGTCGCGGAAGAAGTTGGTGACGCTGATCAGCAGGTCCTGCAGCAGCGCGCCGGCCTCGCCCGGGCGGGTGCGCAGGCAGGCCAGGTAGTCGCCGAGGTCGTCGATGCCGTTGACCTGCATGCGCCGGCCGATGCGGCGCAGGATGGTGGCGCGCTTGTAGTAGGAGAAGTCGCGGCCGGTGCGGGTGCGCAGGAAGCTCAGCACGTCGCGCAGCATGGCCTCGTTCTGCGGCCCCTGCGCCGGCGCGGCCGGCAGTTCCTCCGGCGGCAGCCGCACCCGCTGCTCGCGGCGGTAGTAGTCGACCAGCCGCTCGGCCATCTGCGCCACCGGCAGCACCCAGTCGACCATGCCGGTGGCGATGGCGTTGCGCGGCATGCTGTCGCACTCGGCCTCGCCCGGGTCCTGCGCGATCGTCAGCCCGCCGCGTTCCTTGATGCGCTTGATGCCGATGGCGCCGTCGGCATCGCCGCCGGACAGCACCACCGCCGAGGCGTGCGGGCCATGCGTGTCGGCCAGCGTGCGGAAGAAGTGGTCCACCGCCACATGGCGGGTGCGCACGTTGGGCAGGTCGAACAGGCGCAGGTGCCCGTCCAGCGTCTTCAGGCCCTGGCGCGGCGGGATCACGTAGACGCGGTTCGGCTCCAGCGGCTCCGTCGTGGTCACTTTCGTGACCGTCATCGGCGTTTCGCGCTGCAGCACGTCGGCCAGCATGCTGTCGTGGTCGGGCGAGAGGTGCAGCACGACCACGAAGGCCATGCCGGTGTCGGCCGGCACGGCGCGGAAGAACACCTTCAGCGCCTCGATCGCCCCCGCCGAGCCCCCCAGCCCCACCACCGGCAGCGTCTGGTAGCCATAGGAGGGAACGACCCCGTCGACCTCCTCGGCCATCGTCTCCTCCATGTGGTCCGGGTGCTTCGGATCGTGGTCCATGCCGGTGAGTCTCTTCCAATCACGGCCGCTTCGAGGGCGGGGTCAAAGCGGCAGATTATGGAGGGCGACGTGACAAATGCTGCGGGATTGAACAGCGGGAGCAAAGGGGATACCCGATGGCCGCTGTGCCGCGCCGCTGCCACCGCGCCATCGCCTGACCCGGCCCGTCCTTCAGCGCCGACGGGGCCCTAAGGGAACACGACAGAAGTCAAGTTCACAACCCCTCGCCGATCGCGGCTAAAGTCGGCCGTGGGGAACACCGGATCGTGCGGCCACGCGCACAAGAGCACGACACGACCGGCACATCGAACAGATCGATGGACTTGGAGGGGAAGTGATGCTCAGGACATCGGACCACGGGCTGCAGAAGGCCTGGCCGCGGCAGGCGCTCGAGCTCGTCGATGCGGCGGGTGGCCGCACCGAAATGGCCCATCGCGCGCAATCGGGCTACCAGCGGGCGCTGTTCGAACACGCCATCGTCGCGATCACCGATCCGGCCGGCCGCATCCAGCAGGTCAACGACCGCTTCTGCGAGGTGAGCCAGTACACGCGCGCCGAGCTGATCGGGCAGACCCACCGCATCGTCAACTCGGGCCACCACCCGCGGGCTTTCTGGCAGGCGCTGTGGCGCACGCTGCGCAGCGGCGAGAGCTGGCAGGGCGAGATCTGCAACCGCGCCAAGGACGGCAGCCTGTACTGGGTGGACACCACCATCGTGCCGATCACCGACGACCACGGCACCATCACCGAATACCTGGCGATCCGCACCGTCAGCACCGGGCGCAAGCAGATGGAGGCGCGGCTGCGCCAGGCCGCGCAGACCGATGCGCTGACCGGCCTGCCCAACCGCGCCTACCTGATGGACAAGCTGACCGCGACGCTGGCCGATCCGGCACAGCGCTTCGCGGTGCTGTACATGGACCTGGACCGCTTCAAGCTGGTCAACGACGGCCTCGGCCACGGCGCCGGCGACGAGGTGCTGCGCCAGGTGGCGCGGCGCCTGCGCGCCACCCTGCGGCTCGACCAGACGCTGCGCCCGCACGGCGCCGCCGAACGGGTGGCCGCGCGCATGGGCGGCGACGAGTTCGTCGTGCTGCTCACCGGCCTGACCGACCCGGGCCATGCCGAGCAGCTGGCGCGCAGCCTGCTGAAGGAGCTGGCACAGCCCTATGCGGTGGACGCGATGAGCGTGCCGCTGTCCACCAGCATCGGGCTGGTGACGCACGAGCTCAGCAGCGAGACCCCCGAGGCCGTGCTGCGCGACGCCGACACCGCGATGTACGAGGCCAAGCGCCTGGGCCGCAACCGGCACGCCGTGTTCAACCAGCGGCTGCACGAACAGGCCGTGCAGGCGATGAACCTGCACCGCGACATGCGCCTCGGCCTGGACCGCGGCGAGTTCCACCTCGACTACCAGCCCATCGTCGACCTCGGCACCGGCCGGCTGCGCAGCGTCGAGGCGCTGGTGCGCTGGCTGCACCCGCAGCGCGGCCGCATCGCCCCGCTCGACTTCATCCCGGTGGCCGAGGACAACGGCATGATCGTCGACATCGGCCGCCACGTGCTGCGCAGCGCCTGCCTGCAGATGAAGGCCTGGCAGCAGCAGCTCGGCGACCGGGCGCCGCCGCGAGTGGCCGTCAACCTCTCGCGTGCGCAGCTGCAGAGCGGCATGCTCGTGCAGGACGTCGCCGCCGCGATCGAGGAAGCCGGCCTGCAACCCGGGCAGCTGCAGCTCGAGCTGACCGAGAGCCTCGCCCTCATCGACCCCGGTGCGCTGCAGACCCTGCAGGCCCTGCGCGGGCTCGGCGTCAGCCTGTCGCTGGACGATTTCGGCGTCGGCTATTCATCGCTGTCGTGCCTGCACGAGCTGCCGATCACCACCGTGAAGATCGACCGCTCGCTGGTGCCGAAGCTGGCCGACGACCATGTGCGGCTCTCGCTCGTCAAGGCCACGCTGCTGGTGGCCGCCGCGCTCGCCCTGGACGTGGTGGCCGAAGGCGTCGAGACTGACAACCAGGCGGCGCTGCTGCGCGCGCTCGGCTGCGCCTCGGCCCAGGGCTACCTGTTCGGCCGGCCGATGGACGCCGACCTGCTGGCCCGCCACGTGCTGCATCACTTCGGCTGAGGCGGGCCGCCGGCGAGCTGCACGCAGCGCCGCGCCAGCAGCTCGGTGGGGTCGACCACCGGCACGCGGTGCGGCCCCACCGTGCGGTGTGCGGCAGCGGCGATCACCAACGGCAGCTCGGTGCAGCCGAGGATCACGGCCCGCGCGCCACGTCGCACCAGGTGCGCCAGCGCCTGCTGCAGCTGCGTGGCGCAGGCGCCGGTGGTGTGCCCGGCCTTCACGCCCGCCGGTCCGTAGATCGCCTGCATCACCAGCGCCTGGTGCGCCGCGTCCGGCACCTGCAGGGCCAGGCCGACCCGCGCCAGCGCGGTGGCATAGAGGCCGCTCTGCACCGTGCCGCTCGTCGCCAGCAGTCCCACCGGCGTGCCGGGCGGCAGGGCCTCGCGCAGGTGTTCGGCGGTGGCGTCGAGCATGTCGACGATCGGGATCGACAGGCCCGGCCGCAGCCGCTCGACGAAGGCGTGCGCGGTGTTGCACGGGATCGCGATCATCGCGGCACCCGCGGCCTCGAGCCGCTTGCAGGTGGCGTACAGCGCGACGGTCGGGTCGGTGCCGGCATTCACCAGGTGCTCGGTGCGGTCGGGGATCTGCGGGTTCTGCTCGACGACGACCTTCAGGTGCTCCTGGTCGCGCGCGGCGGGGGTGTGCTTCACCAGCTTGGCGAGGAAGTCCACCGTCGCGGCGGGCCCGACACCGCCCACCACGCCCACCTTCACCGGCCGCGCCGGGGCGGCCGCCTCGTGTCGCAGCGCCGCCCGCACGTAGGCCTGGTTCGAATCGACCACCGGCAGGCCGCGCGCCCGCAGCGCCTCGATCGCCACCGGGATCTCGGCGAAGCCGGGCACGATGACCTCCGCGCCGTCGGCCAGCAACGCCTCGCAGGCCTGCGCCAGCAGCGCCACGGGCGCGTCTCGCAACGGGCCGGCCTTCAGACCCTGCGGGCCGTAGACCGCCGCCATCACGCAGCGGGCCTGCGTGTCGTCGTCGGGGTAGACCAGCTGCCACGACGGCGCATCGAAATACCGCTCGAACAGGCGCCGCGCCCGCACATGGTCCGAGGTCAGCACGCCGATGCGGCGCGCCGTCGGGTGGCGCTGCTGCAGCTCGGTCTTCAGCGCCGCCATCATGTCCACGATGGGCACCTGCAGCTCGGCGCGCAGTTCCGGCAGGAACGTGTGGCTCAGGAAACACGGCAGCAGCACCGCCTGCACCCCACGCGCTTCGAAGCTGCGCAGCAGGTCGAACACGTAGAGCTTGCGGCCGTGCTGCGAGGCCTCGGCAGCGCCCGGCTGCAGCCCTTCGCGGAACGGCCGCTGCTCGAACAGCAGCCCGGCCGACCCCTCGCCCGGCACCGCGGGCAGCGCCTGCGCCAGCTTGAAGAACAGGTCGGCGGGGCCAAGCGCGCCCAGGCCGCCGACGATGCCGAAGCGGTGCACCGCCGTCATGCCGCGGCCCGCACCGCCACCGGCGCGGTGGGCGCCACCGCCGCGTCTGCGGCAGCTTGAGGCATGCCACCCAGCGCGCCTTCCCACTTCGTGATGACGGCGGTCGCCAGGCTGTTGCCGATGACGTTGGTGGCCGTGCGCCCCATGTCGAGGAACACGTCCACGCCCATGATCAGCAGCAGCCCGGCCTCGGGCAGGCCGAACATCGGCAGCGTGGCCGCCACCACCACCAGCGAGGCCCGCGACACGCCGGCCATGCCCTTGCTGCTGATCATCAGGAACAGCAGCAGCGACAGCTGCGTGGCGAACGACATCTCGACCGCATAGGCCTGCGCGACGAACAGCACCGCGAAGGCCTGGTACATCATCGAGCCGTCGAGGTTGAAGGCGTAGCCGAGCGGCAGCACGAACCCGGTGACCAAGGGCCTGCTCACGCTAAAGGGACGCCCACGCTGAGGCCTGGGGGCCGGCCAGGCTAGGCGTGCGCGAGGAAGCGTGCCTCGGGCACGTGACGAGCGCGCAACGACGCCTGGCCGGCCCCCAGGCCTCAGCCCTTCGGGTGATCCCAGCAAAGGCCCGCCCTCCACGTTGCAAATGCTCGCCGTAGCCACTGCTACGGCTGCGCTTTGCGCCTCGATGGCGGGCCTTTGATGGGTCACGTGGGCGTCCCTTTAGCGTGAGCAGGCCCTAGCTCTCACCCCGAACTTCTGCAGCTGCTCCATCGTCTTCGGATAGGCGGCCTCGCTGCTGGCGGTGGAGAACGCGATCACGGTCGGCTCCTTCACCAGTCCGAGCAGGCGGAACACCGGCCGGCGCAGCACCAGGTAGCCCACGGCCACCAGCACCAGCCACAGCGACGACAGGCCGATGAACTTCGCGAACGTGCCCAGCACGCCCAGGCCCTGCACCGTGATGGCGGCGGCCACCGCGGCGAAGACCCCCACCGGCGCCAGCAGCATCACGTAGTCCGTCACCTTGATCATCACGTGCACGAGGCCGTCGATCGCCGAGGCCATCGCCTCGCCGGCACGCTCGCGCACCGCCCGCAGCGCGAAGCCGAAGAACAGCGAGAACACGACGATCTGCAGCACCGCGTTGGCCGCCATCGACTCGACGATGCTCTTCGGGAAGACGTTGACGATGAAGTCCCGGAAGTTCAACGCGCCGGTCTTCAGGTGCGTCTCGGCATGCGCATCGGGCAGCGGCAGGTTCAGGCTGCTGCCCGGGTGCAGCAGGTTGGCCCAGAAGAGCCCCAGCAGCAGCGAGGTGAACGAGGCGGCCACGAACCAGCCCATCGCCCGCGCGCCGATGCGCCCGACGCTGCGGCCATCGGACATGCCGGCGATGCCGCTCACCAGCGTGGCGAACACCAGCGGCGCGATGATCATCTTCACCAGGCGCAGGAAGATGTCGGCCACCGCGCTGAAGTGGCCGCCCAGCGCCTTGGCGGCCTCGGCGTCGGCGGCCTGCGCGTGGCACAGGCTGCCCACCGCGATGCCGAGCAGCAGCGCCGCGCCGATCCAGGTCGTCAGCTTGTTGAACTTCATGTCGTTGTCTCCTCTTCCGGTTCGGGGCGGCGCTTACTGCAGCGGGATCAGCGTGCGCGGCCGGGTCAGCACCTCGGGTTGCAGGATCTGGTCGAGCTGCGCCGCGGTGAGCAGGCCCTTCTTCAGCACCAGGTCGTAGACGCCGGCGCCGCTGAGCAGCGCCTCCTGCGCGATCTCGGTGGCGTTGGCGTAGCCGATGTACGGGTTCAGCGCGGTGACCAGGCCGATCGAGTGCTGCACGCTGCGGCGCAGCGCCTCGCGGTTGACGGTGATGCCGCGCACGCACTTGTCGGCCAGGGTGAGCAGCCCGGCGCGCAGGTGCTGCACGCTCTTGAAGAGGCTGTGGGCGATGATCGGCTCGAAGGCGTTGAGCTGCAGCTGCCCGGCCTCGGCGGCGAAGCTGATGGTCAGGTCGTTGCCGATCACCTCGAACGCGATCTGGTTCACCACCTCGGGGATCACCGGGTTCACCTTGCCCGGCATGATCGACGAGCCAGCCTGCACCGCCGGCAGCTGGATCTCGGCCAGCCCCGCGCGCGGGCCGGAGGCCAGCAGGCGCAGGTCGTTGCAGACCTTCGAGATCTTCACCGCGACCCGTTTCAGCACGCCCGAGAGCTGCACGAACGCCCCGCAATCCTGCGTCGCCTCGACCAGGTTCGGCGCCGTCAGCAGCGGGATGCCGGTGAGCGCGGACAGGTGCCGGCACACGAGTGGCGCGTAGTCGGGATGGGCGTTGATGCCGGTGCCGATCGCGGTGGCGCCCAGGTTGATCTCGCGGATCAGCAGCGCCGCCTCGCGCAGGCGTTCGATGTCCTCCTCCAGCATCACCGCGTAGGTGGAGAACTCCTGGCCCACCGTCATCGGCACCGCGTCCTGCAGCTGGGTGCGGCCCATCTTCAGCACGTCGGCGAACTCCACCGCCTTGGCATGGAAGGCCTCGCGCAGCACCGCCATCGCGTCGATCAGCTTCATCACGCCGACGTAGCCGGCCACCTTCAGCGCGGTGGGGTACACGTCGTTGGTGCTCTGGCCCAGGTTGACGTGTTCGTTCGGGTGCAGTTCGGCGTACTCGCCCTTCGCGAAGCCGAGCCGTTCCAGCGCGAGGTTCGCGATCACCTCGTTGGCGTTCATGTTGGTGGACGTGCCGGCACCGCCCTGGATCACGTCGACGACGAACTGCCCATGCAGGTGGCCGGCGCGGATCTCGGTGCAGGCCTGTTCGATCGCGCCGGCCTGGCGCGGCGCCAGCAGGCCCAGCTCGTGGTTGGTGCGCGCGGCGGCCTGCTTGATCGCGGCCAGCGCGTTCACCAGGTCGGGGTAGGCCGAGATCGGCAGGCCGGTGATCGGGAAGTTCTCGACCGCCCGCAGCGTGTGCACGCCGAAGTAGGCGTCGGCCGGGATCTCGCGGTCGCCGAGCAGGTCGTGTTCGATGCGGGGGTTCGTCATGGCAGTGCAGTGCAGGAAACGGAAAGTGCATCGATGCTAGGCAACCAGCCGCCAGAATCGATCATCCAATTCATAATCTGCATGACACGTCGGCACTTTCCGGATCGACGCAGACCTGAGAACCTGACCCATGCAGATCCGCTGGATCGAAGACTTCCTGACCCTGGCCGATGCCAAGGGCTTCGCCAAGGGGGCGGAGCGGCGCAGCGTGTCGCAGCCCACCTTCAGCCGCCACATCCAGTCGCTGGAGGCCTGGCTCGGGGTCGAGCTGATCGACCGGCGGGTGCAGGGCGTGCAGCTCACGCCGTCGGGCCGGCTGTTCCGCGAGTTCGCGATCGACCTGCTGCGCCGCACCTACGACATGCGCGCGCTGCTGCGCGGCCAGACGTCGACAGCCGAGAGCCTGGTGCGCTTCTCGGTGGCGCACACGCTGTCGGTGACGTTCTTCCCGCAGTGGCTGAACGAGCTGAAGGCTGCGCTGGGCAACGTGCTGGCCCATGTCAACGCGGTCAACGTGCCCGATGGCGCACGCGCGCTGACCGAAGGCGCCACCGACCTGCTGCTGGTCTACCACCACCCGCAGCTGCCGGTGCTGCTGGACCCGCAGCGTTTCCCGCACCTGACGCTGGCCACCGAGCGCATGGTGCCGTTCTCGGCCCCGCTGCCCGGCGGTGCGCCGAAGTACCGGCTGCCCGGCCGCGCCGGCAGCCCGGCGCCGTTCCTGTCGTACTCGTCCGGCACCTACCTGGGCCAGGTGGTCGAGATGATCCTGCTGAACGCCGGCGAACCGGCGCAGCTGGTGCGCTCGTTCGACACCCACATGGCCGAGGCGCTGAAGGCGATGGTGCTGGCCGGCCACGGCCTGGGCTGGCTGCCGCAGAGCGCCGCGGCGCGTGAAGTGGGCGAAGGCCGGCTGGTGCCGGCCGGCGCGGCGCGCTGGTCCTGCCCCCTCGAGGTGCGGCTGCACCGCCTGGCCGACCGCGGCAACGAGCGGGTCGAGCGCATCTGGGCGCTGCTGTCGCGCCCGTCGTGAATTCTTTGTAGATGTCGCTACAGGCTGTTATATATTCGACAGCATGAAATGGCTGTTGCTGGTCCTGTCGCTGCCCACCGAAAACGCCGCGGCCCGCATGCGGGTCTGGCGCGCACTGAAGGGTTGCGGCGCGGCGGTGCTGCGCGACGGGGTCTACCTGCTGCCGGCGTCGGCCGAGCACCGCAGGCTGCTCGAGACCATCGCCGCCGACCTGCGGCAGAACAGCGGCACCGCGCACCTGTTGACGACCGACGACGCCGGTGACGCCGGTGACGATTTGCGCCCGCTGTTCGACCGCACGGCCGAGTTCGGCGCGCTGGTGCAGGAGATCGCCGCGGCGCGGACGCTGTTGTCCGCCGAACAGGCGGCCGAGGCCGTGAAGCAGGGGCGCCGGCTGCGCAAGGCCTTCGACCAACTCGCCGCCATCGATTTCTTTCCCGCCGAGGCCCAACGCCAGGCCCGCGAGGCGCTCGACGACCACGAGCACGAGGCCGGCCGGCTGCTGTCGCCCGACGAGCCGCATCGGGCCGAACGCGCCCTCGTCCGCCTCGACCGGGCGGCCTACCAGGGCCGCCTCTGGGCCACCCGCGCCCGGCCCTGGGTGGACCGGCTGGCGAGCGCCTGGCTGATCCGGCGCTTCATCGACCCGGCGGCGCGCTTCGTCTGGCTGAAGTCGCCGGCCGACTGCCCGAAGGAGGCGCTCGGCTTCGACTTCGACGGCGCCACGTTCACGCATGTCGGCGCGCGGGTCACGTTCGAGACGCTGCTGGCCAGCTTCGACCTCGAGACCCCCGCGCTGCGGCGCCTGGGCCTGCTGGTGCACGGCCTCGACGTGGGCGGCGTGCAGCCGCCCGAGGCCGCGGGCGTCGAACAGGTGCTGGCCGGCATGCGCGCGGCCCTCCCCGACGACGACCAGCTGATGCTGGTCAGCGCCGGCGTCTTCGAAGGCCTCCACACCGCGTTCCAGCAACCGAAGGATCCCGCATGAACGACTCCCCCGCCGCCGCCCCGCGCTACACGCTGTGGCAACTGGTCGGCTACATGCTCGGCCTGGGCACCTGGGGCTTCGGCGGCCCGGTCGCACTGGTGGGCTTCATGTACCGCGACCTGGTCGAGCGCCGGCAATGGCTCTCCGAGGCCGAGTACAAGGAAGGCATGGCGCTGGCGCAGCTGATGCCCGGCCCGCTCGCCGCGCAACTGGCCATCTACCTCGGCTACGTGCACCACCGGCTGGTCGGCGCCACACTGGTGGGCATCGCCTTCGTGCTGCCGTCGTTCCTGATGGTGGTGGCGCTCGGCGCGGTCTACGTGGCCTTCGGCGGCATCGGCTGGATGCAGGCGGTGTTCTACGGCGTCGGCGCTTCGGTGATCGGCATCATCGCGATGAGCGCGTACAAGCTGACGGCCAAGAACATCGGCCGCGACCCGCTGCTCTGGGCGATCTTCCTCGCCAGTGCCACCGTCACGGTGGTCACGCAATCCGAAGTGCCGTGGCTGTTCCTCGCCGCCGGCGTGCTGGTGTGGTGGTGGCGCGCCGGGCGGCGCCGGCCGCACGGCAGCACCGCGCACGGCCTGGCCGCGCCGCTGCTGGCGTTCTTCACGCTGGAAGGGCTCGACGGCCACAGGCTCGCGCAGATCGGCGCCTACTTCGCCTATGCCGGCAGCTTCGTCTTCGGCAGCGGCCTGGCCATCGTGCCGTTCCTGTACAGCGGCGTGGTGCAGGACTACCGCTGGCTCACCGACCACCAGTTCGTCGACGCGGTGGCGGTGGCGATGATCACCCCCGGGCCGGTGGTCATCACCACCGGCTTCATCGGCTACCTGGTCTCGGGTTTCTGGGGCGCCGTGGTCGCCGCGGCAGGCACCTTCGTCCCGTGTTACCTGTTCACGGTCCTGCCGGCGCCCTACTTCAAGCGCCACGGCAAGCGGCCGGGCATCGTCGCCTTCGTCGACGGCGTGACCGCCGCGGCGATCGGCGCGATCACCGGCGCGGTCATCGTGATCGGGCAACGTTCGATCAGCGACCTGCCGACCGCGCTGCTGGCGCTGCTCACCGCCGGCGCGCTGTGGCGCTTCAAGCGCCTGCCCGAGCCGCTGGTGGTGGCGGTCGCGGCGGTGGCCGGGTTGCTGCTTTACCCGTTGACGCACCCGGGCTGACGGTCCGCCTCGCGGTGCGCCAGCCGGTACAGCACCGGCAGCACCAGGAGCGTCAGCGCGGTGGACGACAGGATGCCGCCGATCACCACCGTGGCCAGCGGGCGCTGCACCTCCGCGCCGGTGCCGGTGGCCAGCGCCATCGGCACGAAGCCGAGCGCGGCCACCAGCGCGGTCATCAGCACCGGCCGCAGCCGCAGCACCGCGCCGTCGTGCACCGCCGCGGCGAGCGGGCGGCCCTGCTCGCGCAGCTGGCGGATGAACGCCACCATCACCAGCCCGTTCAGCACCGCGACGCCCGACAGCGCGATGAAGCCCACCGCCGCCGAGATCGACAGCGGCAGGCCGCGCAGCCACAGCGCGAGCACGCCGCCGGTCAACGCGAACGGGATGCCGGTGAACACCAGCAGGCCGTCCTTCAGGTTGCCGAACATCGCGTACAGCAGCGCGAACACCAGCAGCAGCGCGGCCGGCACCACCAGCTGCAACCGCTCGCGTGCCGATTGCAGGTGCTCGAACTGGCCGCCCCAGGCCAGCCACTGGCCCGCCGGCAGCCGCACCTGCCGCTCGACCGCGGCCTGCGCCTCGGCGACGAACGAGCCGAGGTCGCGGCCGCGCACGTTGGCGGTGACGACGACGCGCCGCTGGCCGTTCTCGCGGCTGACCTGGTTCGGCCCGGGTGCGAGCGACAGCGTGGCGACCTCGCCGAGCGGCACGTGGGCGCCACCGGCGCGCCCCGGCAGCGGCACCGGCAGCCGCTGCAGCGCGGCCAGGTCGCCGCGCAGCGCCTCGGGCAGCCGCACGCGGATGTCGAAGCGGCGGTCGCCCTCGAACATCGTGCCGGCCGCGCGCCCGCCCACCGCGGTGGCCAGCACCTCCTGCACGTCCTGCACGTTGAGGCCATGGCGTGCCGCCTGCTCGCGGTCGACCGCCACGCTGAGCACCGGCAGGCCGCCGGTCTGTTCGAGGTTCACCTCGGTCGCACCCGGCAGGCCGCGCAGCACCGCCGCGACCCGCTGTGCCGACGCGGTGAGGGGTCCCATGTCCTCCCCGAACACCTTGACCGCGACATCGGCGCGCACGCCGGAGATCAGCTCGTTGAAGCGCAGCTGGATGGGTTGCGAGACCTCGTACTGCTGCCCGGGCAGCTTCGCCAGCTCGGCCTGCACCGCGGCGATCAACGCCGCGCGGCTGCGGCGCGGCACCGGCCACTGGTCGAGCGGCTTCAGCATCACGTAGCTGTCGGAGACGTTCGGCGGCATCGGGTCGGCGGCGATCTCGGCGGTGCCGGTGCGCGAGAACACCCGCTCGATCTCGGGGAAGCGCGCCTTCAGCGTGGCCTCGAGCTGCCGCTGCATCGCCACCGACTGGCTCAGGCTGGTGCCGGGAATGCGCAGCACCTGGACCGCGAAGTCGCCTTCGTCCAGGCTGGGCACGAACTCGCTGCCCAGCCGCGTGGCCAGCAGCCCGCACAGCAGCACGCTGACCAGCGCCACCGTCAGCACCAGCGGCTGCAGCCCCATCAGCCGCGCCAGCAGCGGCTCGTAGCCCCGCCGCGCCCAGCCCATCACGCGGTTCTCGTGCTCGGCCACGCGCGTGCCGATGCCCAGCGCCACCGCGGCCGGCACGAAGGTGATCGACAGCAGCATCGCCCCCAGCAGCGCAATCAGCACGGTCAAGGCCATCGGGTGGAACAGCCGGCCTTCCACGCCGGTCAGCGCGAGCACCGGCAGGTACACCACCATGATGATCAGCTGCCCGTACAGCAGCGGGCGGCGCGCCTCGCGGGCGGCGGCGAAGACCTCGTCGCAGCGCTCGGCCACGCTGAGCGTGCGGCCGAGCCGGCGCTGCGCCTCGGCGAGCCGGCGCACGCAGTGCTCGACGATCACCACCGCCCCGTCGACGATGATGCCGAAGTCCAGCGCCCCCAGGCTCATCAGGTTGGCGCTGATCTTCTGCTGCACCATGCCGCTGAACGTGAACAGCATCGACAACGGGATCACCAGCGCGGTGATCACCGCGGCGCGCAGGTTGCCCAGCAGCGCGAACAGCACCGCCACCACCAGCAGCGCGCCTTCCAGCAGGTTGCGCTTCACGGTGGCGATGGCCCGGTCGACCAGCACGGTACGGTCGTAGACCGGCACGGCGCGCACGCCGGGCGGCAGCGTGCGGTTGATCTGCGCGAGGCGCCGGTCCACCGCCTGCGCGACGCTGCGGCTGTTCTCGCCGATCAGCATGAAGACGGTGCCCAGCACCACCTCGCGGCCGTTGTCGGTGGCCGCGCCGGTGCGCAGCTCGCGGCCGATGCCGACGCTGGCGACATCGCGCACGCGCACCGGCACGCCGCCGGCACTGCGCAGCACCACGTTGCCGAGGTCGTCGACCGATTGCAGCTGGCCCGGCGCGCGCACCAGGTACTGCTCGCCGTGCCGTTCGATGTAGCCGGCGCCGACGTTGGCGTTGTTGCGTTCCAGCGCCTGCACCACGTCGGCCAGCGACAGGCCGTACGACGCCAGCTTCAGCGGATCGGGCGCGACGTGGTACTCCTTGTCGAAACCGCCGATCGAGTTGACCTCGGTGACACCGGGCACGGTGCGCAGCTGCGGCTTGAGGACCCAGTCCTGCAGCTCGCGCAGGTCGGTGGGCGTGTACGGCTGCCCGTCGGGCCGGCGCGCGCCCTCGTCGGCCTCCACGGTCCAGAGGTAGATCTCGCCGAGGCCGGTGGAGATCGGCCCGAGGGTCGCGGCCACGCCGGCAGGCAACTGCTCGCGCACGGCCTGCAGCCGCTCGTTGACGAGCTGGCGGGCGAAGTGCAGGTCGGTGCCGTCGGCGAAGATCACCGTCACCTGCGACAGCCCGTAGCGCGACAGCGAACGGGTCTGCTGCAGCCCCGGCAGGCCGGCCATCGCGGTCTCCACCGGGTAGGTGATGCGCTGCTCGGTCTCGAGCGGCGAAAAGCCCGGCGCCGCGCTGTTGACCTGGACCTGCACGTTGGTGATGTCGGGCACGGCGTCGATGGGCAACTGGCGGTAGCTGAACACGCCGAGCACGGCGACGGCCAGCACCGCCAGCAGCACCAGGCCGCGCTGCGCGATCGACACGCGGAGGAGGCGCTCGAACATGGCGTCGCTCCGTTCAGTGCTCGTGCGAGGCCGCGGCCTTGCCCGCCTCGGCCTTGACCACGAAGGCGTTGCCGGCCGCGTAGCGGCTGCCGGCCGGCAGGCCCTGCACGATCTCGACCCGGCCGCCCTCGCCGCGCCCCACCGTCACCGGCCGCGGCACGAACCCCCCGGGCGTGCGCAGGAACACGACGCGGGCGCCTTCGTGGGTCTGCACCGCCTCGGCGGCCACGGTCACCGCGGCCATCGCTTCGCCGGTGGGCACCTCGACCTCGACGAACAGGCCGGGCCGCCAGGCCAGCTCCGGGTTGGCGAGCACCACGCGCGCCTGCGCGGTGCGGGTCTGCTCGCCGATCAGCGGCCCCACGTAGCCCACCTGCCCCGGCGCCTGCTGCTCGAACGCGGTGGCCCGCACCACCACCGGGCGGCCGACACGCACCTGCGCGAGCGCCTGCGCCGGCACGCCGACCTGGGCCCAGACGTTGCGCAGGTCCGAGACGGTGAAAACGTTGGTGTCCTCGCGCACCTGCTCGCCCAGCGCGAGGTGCTTCTCGATGACGGTGCCGTCGAACGGCGCGCGCAGCTCGTAGCGGTTCAGCGCGCCGCGCGGCGCGGCGCCCGCCCCCACCGCCTGCAGCTTCTGGCGCGCGTTGGCCACCGCGATCTCGGCCTCGCGCCAGGCCTGTTCGGCCTGCAGCACGTCCTGCTCGGGCGAGATCTTCTCCTCGAACAGCTGCTTCTCGCGTTCGTAGGTGGTGTGCGCGAGTGCCAGGCGGCGCTGCGCGGCCTGCAGCTCGCTGCGCTGGTCGGACACCGCGGCACTGGAGATCACCGCCAGAACCTGGCCGGCGCGCACCGACTGGCCCAGCGTGACCGCCACCTGCTCCACCACGCCGGCCACGCGCGGCACGACATGCGCGGTGCGGTCTTCGTCGAAGCGGATCTCGCCCGGCAGCCGGAGCAGGCCGCGCACCGGCGCCGGGGCGGCGGTGTCGAGCGTGATGCCGGCGGCGGCGATCTGCTCGTCGCTCATCCGCACCAGGTCGTCGGCGCGCGGCGCCGCGTTCGGCGCCGCCTCGTGGTCGTGTGACGGGCCGCCTGGCAGCAGCAGGGCCGCCGCGCCGGCCAGGCCGAGCGCCAGCACCGCGGCGATGGCGAGCAACTGGCGATCGCCCCAGCGTTGGCGCAGGTGGTGGAGCCAGGAAGAACGAAAGGCGTGCATGGTGATCTCAGGGGGTGTCCGTGCCGAGGCGGCGTTCCAGCTCGGCGGCGGCGCGGTGCGCCTGGGCCAGCGCCTGCAGGTACTGGGTGCGGGCGAGCAGCCAGGTGCGCTGCGCGTCGAGCACGTCGAGGAAGCCGAACTTGCCGAGCTCGAAGCCGCGCGAGGCCGCCTCGTAGGCGCTGCGCGCACCCGGCAGCACCTCCTGCTGCAGCGACTGCACCTCCTCCGTGCGCGCCTGCAGCTGGTCGGCCGCCTGCAGCACCTCGGCGCGCAGGCGCAGCGCCTCGGCCTGTGCCTGCGCCCGGGCCGCATCGCGGCGGCGCAGCGCTTCGTACTGCGCGCCCTCGTTGCGATCGAACACCGGCAGCGGCACCGAGACGCCGATGACCGCCTGCTGCCGACCGGGTTCCTGCCCTCGCTTGCTGCCCAGGCTCAGGGTCACGTCCGGCACGCGGCGGGCCCGCTCGAGCGCGTACGCGGCCTCGGCGCGCTGCACCTCGCGTTGCGCGCGCCGCAGCGCCGGCGCCGCGTCCAGCCGCTGCGCCAGCGTGTCGGGCGAAGGCAGCGTCGGCAGCGCATCGGCGCGCCCGGCCAGCTGCAGCACGCTGCCATCGGGCACGGCCATCATCGCGGTGAGTCCGCGCAGCGCCGACTGCCGCTCGGCCCGGGCCAGCCGCCACTCGATGCGCGCATGCGACTCGGCGACCCGCGCGCGCGTCTCCTCGGTGGGCGAGACCTTGCCCGCCGCGACCCGCCGCGCCGCCGCCGCCGCGCCACCCTCGGCGATGCGCAGCGACGCCTGCGCCACCTCGACCCGCTCCTGCGCCACCAGCGCATCGAAAAACGCCTGCACCGTGGCGGCCCGCACGTCGGCGCGCTGCACGTCGAGGTCGGCCGCGGCCACCTCGCGGCCGCGCCGCGCCAGCGCGGTGCGGGCGTCGCGTTGCCCGCCCAGCTCCAGCGGCTGGCTCAGCAACACGGTGGTCGTGCGGGCGTCGCGCCGGGTGTCTTCCTGCGTCACGTCGAGCGACGGATTGCGCCGCGCCGCCGCCTGGCGCTCCGCGCCCTCGCCGGCCTGCAACGCCAGTTCGGCGGCCTGCAGCTGCGGATGCCGCTCGAGCGCACTGCGCACCGCGGCCTCGAGCGTCAGGCCCGCGGGGGCTTCATCGGGTTGGCCGGCGGCGCGGCACGCCAGCGAAGAGAGGAACAGGGCCGCGCACAGCCACGGCACCATGCGTTGAGACATCGAACACTCCGGTGGGGACACAACGAACCACGGGAACCGTTCGACGAGCGCCGCAGGCCACCGCCGCTGGCGCGGGGGGCCGGTATGAAGAGGGGAGAAGGCGCGCGCTCGCCGAAATCAGGCGAGGCGCCAGTCGGGCCGTTCGAGCCGGTCCGGATCGCGGCTGCGCAGCGGGTGGATCGCCGCCTGCGGCACATCGGGCGCGATCACCGCCGCGGCCAGCGCGAACTGCATCGACACCGGCTGCGCGGTGCTCAGGTGGCAGACGCCGCAGTCGAGATCCGCCGCGCCCTGCCCGGCCTTGGCCGGCTGCGAGGCGTCGACCGCGTCGTGGTGCTCGTGGTGCACGTGCGCGTGATGGCCGAAGTGCTGCGCCTGCGGATGGGCCTCGTGCTGGCAATACGCCGCGGCCGCTGCGAGCGTGAACTGCAGCGGCAGCAGGAAGACCAGCAACAGGGACCACCAGCGGCGCATGGCCGGCAGTCTAGCGCAGCGTCGCGCCCCGGGCCGTCATTGGCACACGAAGCTGTCGGCCGCCTCCAGGTCGGTCGCGCCGGTCTTCAGCACGGCCTTCTGGGGATACGGGCACAGCGGCCGGCTGCGGGCCGCCGACCACGACGACGGCCGGTCGGCATTGGCCGCCGCCACCTTCGCGACGATGCGCTGCGGCGCAGTGCCCTGCTCCACCCAGTCGACCACCGCCGAGAGCGCATCGAAGTCGTCGGTCGCCGGCCCCCCACCGCAGTGGTTCATGCCCGGCACCAGGAAGAGGCGCGCATAGTCGGCCGCCCGGGCATCGTGGCGCACGAGGCCGTCGTACCAGTCCCGCGTGTCGTTCGACGAGAAGATCGGGTCCGCGGTGCCGTGGTAGACCAGCAGCTTGGCGCGCGCCTTCAGCGTGGGCAGCTGCGTCATGTTGGGCGGCAGCATGAAATCCATCGCCGAGAACGGGAAGATCGAGCCGGTGCCGTAGATCACCTCGAAGCCGCGGTCCAGGTCGAACTGCTGCCAGAACGCCGTGGCCGCCGGACTGAACGCGACCACGCCCGGGGTCGGCGGGGTGCTGAACACGTTGGCCGTCGCCACCGGCCCGAGCGTCAGGTTCAGGAAGGTCTTCCAGGTCGTCCAGCCCGCCCCCGCGATGCCCGGGTCCCAGGGCCAACTGGCGTACAGCGCGGTGCCGGTGGACGTCTTCGCACCCCCCATCACGGCCTTCAGCGCCGTCTTCTGCACGGCGGACAGGCACGACCCGTCCGGGCCGCTGCCTGCGGCGCACTGCGGCACGTCGGCATCGAAGTCGAACGACTGCTGGCAGGCCGCCACGTCGCTCACCATGCCGTCCTGGGCCCCATCGAGCGCATCGCACTTCGATCGGATCGACGTGGCGACGAGGTCCAGGTCGGCCCGCGAGAAGGCCTGCGCGATGTCGGCGTTCACGGTCGCGAACCGCTGGTTGTCGTAGACCGTCGCGAGGGCCGCCTTCGGCAGGTTGAAGCCGGGGTTGCCGGCCACGATGCCGTCGAACACGTCGGCCAAACGCGCGGCCGCCTGCAAGCCAGACTGGCCGCCCTTCGAACAGCCCGCGTAGTACGAGCGGGCGGCCGGCACCCCGTAGAACGTCTGCAGGAGGCCCTTGGCCAGCGGCGCCCAGGTGCCCAGCGCGTTGTAGCCGTAGTCGAGCCGGGCCTGCGGGTCGGCGCCGAAGGCGGCGTCGAAGCCGTTGCCCGCGGCCGCCTGGTGGCCACCATCGCTGGCGGCGACCGCGAACCCGCGCGACAGCGCACTGCTGCCGCGCGGCAGCCCGGTCGTGCCGGTGGGGTCGCCGATCACGCCGTCGAGCCCGCCATCGCCCGCATACAGGAACCGGCCGTTCCACGCCGCGGGCAATCGCAGCTCGACCCCGATGGCGTACGGCAGGCCGTCCGCGCCCGTGCGCTGGTTGAGCTTGGCCGTCACCCGGCAGTGCGCCGGCGTGCTGTTCGCGGCGCCGCTCGCGCCGCTGGCCGCGACCTCCACCGCGGCGACATCGCCGAGTCCGGCGATGCCCAGCCGCTGGGCGGTGATCTCGCTGCAATTCAACGGCTGCGGCGCGGCCGACGTTTCGTTCACTGCATCGTCGGACCCGCAGCCCGCGAGCAGCGTGATGAGGGCGAGCGGCAGCACCGCCGCCGTCGCATGACGCAACTGCATTCGTGTCTCCTGGGAAACGAGGGAAGGGTTTTTGTGGGAGCGGCTTCAGCCGCGATGGGCTCGTGGCATGGCACGCATCGCGGCTGAAGCCGCTCCCACAAGGGCCCCACAAGGGCCCCACAAGGGCCCCACAAGGGCCCCACAAGGGCCCGCAAAAGGCCTCTACAAGCGGATCAGAACGCGTGCCGCACGCCCAGCAGCACGCCGTTCTGCCCTGCGCCGGCCACCGGGTTGCCGCCCGCCGCGCCGCCGCTCACCGCGTAGTTCGACGTCCCGTCGTTGTCGACCCGGCCGATGCTCGTGTACACCGCGGTGCGCTTGCTCAGCGCATAGCTCGCGCGGGCCACCAGCATCTTGGCGCCGTTGGGCGAGTTGCGGAACTTCAGCTGCGACCACTCGGCGTCGAGCGTCAGCGCCGGCGTCACCGGCCACGACGCGCCGACGAACACCAGGCGGCTGCGCGGCGTCGTGGTGCTGCCGTCGTTGTCGCGCAGCAGCACGCCGGCGCCGAGCTTGATGCCGGCGAAGCGCGCGTAGCCGTTGAGCAGCGTGCGGCGATCGGTGAGCGCGCTGCTGGTGAGGCCGAGCGCGGCCCACGAGCCGGCGCCGCCGCGCAGCACGTCCACCGCGGCGGCGGCGCCCCAGGGCTGGCTGTCGTACTTGAGCATGGCCGACCAGCCGCGGCAGGCTTGCGCGTCGCCGACGACCTCGCCGCCGCAGTTGGTGCCGGCGGGGTTGTTGGGCGTGGGGTTCGCGGCGTCGCGGCCCAGGCTGTAGTGGGCCCCGGCGGTGACGCCGTTGAACGTGCCGCGCCAGGCCACGCTGTTGTCGGCGCGGGTGTTGGGGATGTAGCTGTCCAGCGAGCCCAGGCCCATGGTCTGCGGGCCGATCGGGTCGGCGTCGAGGAACGACCAGAACAGCATCGTGTACTGGCGGCCGAACGTCGCCGTGCCCCAGTCGCCCTGCAGGCCGACGAAGGCCTGGCGGCCGAACAGCCGGCCGCCCTGGCCGCTGGTACCGGCGTCCGGGGCGAAGCCGCTCTCCAGCGTGAACACGGCCTTGAGGCCCGGCGACAGCTCCTCGCTGCCGCGCACGCCCCAGCGCGAGGGCAGCGTGCCGGTGATGCTGGGCATGCGCACGAGGCTGGCACCGTTGGGTGCCGTGTTCGAGATGCGTTCAAGGCCGACGTCCATCAGCCCGTACAGCGTGACGTTCTGGGCGTACAGCGGAGCGGACAGTGCGGCCAATGCAGCGGCCACCGCCGTGCAGCGGTAAAGGGGAACCATGGTTGTCTCCTGTTGGTATCGTTTGGAAAAGAGAGATCTCAGCGCGCGCTGGCGGGGGCCGCGCGCCATCGGCCGTTCTGCACCGACAGCACCAGCCGGGCGCGGTCGTCGTAGCCGAAGTGGTCCTTCGCCGAGTAGCGCAGCACGCCCTGCGGCACCGGCACTTCGCCCACCGTCTCGAACGCCTCGCGCAGCGCGGCGCGGAACTCCGGCGTGCCGGGTTTGGCCTTCTTCAGCGCCAGCGGCACGGCCCGTTCGAGCAGCACCTTGGCGCACCACACGTTGGCGGCGAACTGGTTGTAGGTGCCGGCACCGAACTTGGCGTCGTAGCGCTGCTGGAAGTCCTGCGCGACCTTCTTCGACGGGTGGCCGTCGGGCAGTTCGTCGATCGCGCCGGCCGGGCCCGAGAGGCCCAGCGTGCCTTCGACATCCTTGCCGCCCATGCGCACCAGGTCCTGCGCCACGGCGCTGTAGGTCTGGTAGACCTTGCCCTTGTAGCCGCGCTCCAGCAGCGCCTTCTGCGGCATCAGCGCGCCGCTGCCGGAGGCCACCACCAGCACCGCATCGGGCTGCGCGGCCGTGACCTTCAGCGCCTGCGCGGTCACGCTGGTGTCGTTGCGGGCGAAGCGCTCGGCGGCCACGACCTTCAGGCCGGCGGCCTCGGCCTCGCGCTTCACGTCGCGCAGCCAGCTTTCGCCGTAGGCATCGGTGTAGCCGAGGAAGCCGATGCTGCGCACGCCGCTCTGCTTCATGTGCTGCACGGTGCCCTCGGCCATCAGCGAGATGCCCTGCGGCAGCCGGAACACCCAGCCGTTCTTGTCGTCCGGCAGCTCGATCGGCGCGGCGGCCAGCTGCACGGTGCGGCTGGCGTTGGCGATCTCGGCGATCGCGATGGCCGCGGGGCTGGCGGTGGAGCCGATGATCAGGTCGGCCTTCTCCTCGTCGACGAAGCGGCGTGCGTTGCGGGCGGCCAGGCTGGGGTCGGTGGCATCGTCGAGGAAGACGATGCGCACCTTCTCGCCGGCGATGGTCTCGGGGAAGAGCTGCAGCGTGTTGCGCGGCGCGATGCCGAGCGCGGCGGCCGGCCCGGTGGCCGAGAAGCTGGCGCCGATCACGATCTCGGCAGCGGCCGCGCCGCTGAAGAGGGCCGCGACCAGGCACGCCGCGACGGTGCGCGGCCAGCGCGCACGAAGCGCATGTCTCATGGAAGTCTCCTGTGTTGGGGAAATGTCGCGCGGTCGTTCAGCCGCGCTGTTCTTTTTCTGCCATCTGCTTCACGAGGAAGCGGAACTGCCCCAGCGCCGCGTCGGCCTGGATGGGCTGCATCGGCAACGGCCGGCTGCGCGCCATCAGCCGCGCCTGCGCGGTGATCATGGTCTTGTCCTCGATGAAGGCCTGCACCAGGCTGTCGTAGATCGACTCCGACACGCTGTCGTCGTCGAGCGCGAACGCGCGCGCCTGCATGAAGAAGTAGTGCGTCGAGTGCTCGGTCTCGGGCGTCAGCGCCTGGCAGCTGTGCAGCCGCAGCGCGCCGGTGAGGTCGTCCTGGGGCCGGCCGGCGGGCTTGACGTGCGCATGCATCAGCAGCACGCCGGGCAGCAGGAAGTCGTAGGCGAAGCGGCGGTCCACCGGGCCGTCGAAGCGGCCGAACCTGGCGTGGTACGGCGCCGGCACGGTGTTGTACACGTCGCGCGTGACGCGGATGCCGCGCGGCAGCCGCTCGACCACCGGGCGCGATTCGGCGATGTTCGGCGAGCCGCCGAGCGTCTTCTCGTGCACGTACGACAGGTGCGAGAAGTCCAGCAGGTTGTCGCAGATCAGCAGGTAATCCACGTCGTAGTGCATGTAGCCGCCGGGCTTGTAGCGCCAGTCCGGGTGGTCGAGCGAGAACGTGTCGGGGATCAGCGCCTCGTCGGCCTGGTCGACATCGCCCATCCACACCCAGATCCACGCGCCACGCTGCACCGACGGGTAACGCCGCACGCGCAGGCCCTCGGCGATGCGCTCCTGGCCCGGCACCTCGACGCAGCGGCCGGTGGCATCGAACAGCAGCCCGTGGTACTGGCAGCGCACCTGGTCGCCCACGCGCCGGCCCATCGACAGCGGCGCGTGGCGGTGCGCGCAGCGGTTGTCCAGCACCACCGGCGTGCCGTCCTCGGTGCGGTACACCAGCAGCGATTCACCGAGCACGGTGCGCTCCAGCAGCGTCTCGCCCTGCACCTCGTCGCGCCAGGCGATCACGTACCAGCAGTTGCGCACGAACATGGGGGTCTCCTTCTCTCGTATGACCCGCACTGTAGGAAGGAGCACCATTGCGTTCAATAGGCTGGGCGCGATACGCTCATCTGCCAGAACGATAGTGAGACGACCCGACGCGATGAAGAGCCGCCCGCTGCAACGCAACCTCGACACGGCGCCCGCGCTGCTCGCCGGCTTCGACCTGAACCTGCTGCGCGTGCTGCTGGCGCTCGGCCACACGCGCCATGTCACGCGCGCGGCCGAGCTGCTGCAGCTGAGCCAGTCGGGCTTCAGCACCGCGCTGGGCCGGCTGCGGCGGCAGTGCGACGACCCGCTGTTCCTGCGCAGCGGCGCCGGCATGGTGCCCACGCCGCGCGCCGAGGCCATGCTGCAGCGCGCCGCCGAGCTGCTCGCCACGGTGCAGAGCGACGTGCTGCAGGCGCCGCAGTTCGACCCGCTGCAGGCCGCCACCGAGTTCACCTTCGCGATGACCGACGTGGCCGAGATCGTGATCCTGCCGCGCCTGATGCAGCACCTGGGCCGCGCCGCGCCGAACACCCGCGCCAGCACGCACCCGCTGCGCGATGGCGAGCTGCAGGAGGCGATGGCCGCGGGCCAGGTCGACCTGGCGATCGGCTATTTCCCGAAGATCACCGGGCAGGACTTCTTCCAGCAGCGGCTCTACCACCACACCTTCGCCTGCCTGGTGCGGCGCGGCCACCCGCTCGACCGCGGCAAGCTGACCCTGGCCGCCTACCGCGCGCTCGGCCACGTGATCGTGACCACGCCGTCGCGCTCGGCCGGGCTGTTCCAGGAGACCCTCGACGAAATGGGGCTGGAGCGCAAGGTGGTGCTGCGCACGCCGCACTACCTGAGCTTGCCCAGCATCGTCGAGGCCACCGACCTGATCGCCACGGTGCCGCTGGCCGCCGGCGTGCGCTTCGCCGAGCGGGCCGACGTGACGCTGGTGCCGCTGCCGTTCGCGCCGAAGGTGTTCCTGGTGCAGCAGCACTGGCACCGGCGCTTCCAGAACGACCCGCGCCACCGCTGGCTGCGCGAGCAGGTGGCGCTGCTGTTCAACGACGAGTCGGACCTGTGGCGCGGCACCGAGGAGGCGCTGTACGGCAAGTCGCTGCGGCGCCGCTCGGCGGCGGGCAGGACCTCAATGCGGCGCGGCTGACACCCCGCGCTCGGCCTGCAGCGCCAGCGCGAACAGCTCCTGCCGGTAGCGGATGCCCAGCCGCTCGAACGCGCGGTCGCGGTAGGTGCGCACCGTCGTGGCCGAGAGCTGCAGGTCGGCGGCGATGCCGTCGTGCGTCATGCCGCGCAGCAGGCGTTCGCACACCTCGCGCTCGCGCCGCGGCAGGTCGGCCAGCGGATCGGCCGGTGCCCAGCGGGCCTGCAGCGCGAGGTGGCGCGACACACAGGCCAGCAGCAGCGGCGCGGCGGCCAGCAGCTCGCCCAGTTCACCGTCGCCGACCGGCGGCTGGTCGTCGTAGCGGTAGAGGTTGACACACAGCAGCGCCGCATCGGCCTGCTGCTGCACCAACGACACCCGCTCCGACAGGCGGTTGTGCGTGTAGATGGCGCGGCGGTGGTCGCCCTGCACCTCGTCGCGGCGCAGGTGCGTCAGCGCGGCCGGGCTGCGGTGCAGCGCGCGGCGGGCGGCATCGAAGGTGGTGTCGCCGCGGTAGAGGCCGTCGGTGTAGCAGCGCCAGGCGTCGGCGGTGCAGTCGTGTCGCTGTGCAAGCGTGGCGGCCAGGTGCAGCCGCGGCGCGGCCTCGGGACGCAGGCGGTACACGGTCCACGAGCCCACCGGCAGGCAGCGGTTCAGCTCTGCCAGCGCGGCCGGCGCGAAATCGCCCTCACCGATGCAGCCCACCAGCCCCGCCAGCCCCTGGGCCATGCCGCTGCGCCTTGCTTCGAAACCTGCCTCGAGGGCGAACCCCTGGGTCTGCATGCCAACTGCTCCTGCCACTGCTCATCGGGACGGCCCGGTCCCCATCGCTGAGGACTGACGCCGGTCGGGGGTGAAGGTAACTTCCAGGTCGTGGGGGCACGACCTGGTGTTTTCCCGGTGCCTCCCCGCTCAACGAAGAGACCCCATGGACCGATACGCCCTCAACACCCTGGCCGACATCGAGGCCCTCGAAGCGCAGCCCTACGCGCACTTCATGCCGCACGGCTCGGTGTTCGCCGCGCTCGAGGAGGCCGCGGCCGAACATGCGCACCGCACCGCGCTGACGTTCATCGAGGACGGCGACCTCGCCACCCCGGCGAGCCATTGGCGCTACGACGAGTTCATCGCGCAGGTGCGCCGCGCCGCCAACCTGTTCCATCGGCTCGGCGGCGGCGCGCCGCGGGTGGCACTGCTGCTGCCGGCGATCCCGCAGGCGTACTTCGCGCTGTTCGGTGCGGAAACTGCCGGCATCGTCTGCCCGATCAACTACCTGCTCGATGACCGGCACATCGCCGACCTGCTCAACACCGCGCAGGCGAACATCCTCGTGGCGCTCGGCCCCCGCGGCGACTTCGCCATCGCCGAGAAGGTGGCCGCGCTGCGGCCGGCCTGCCCGGGGCTGCGGCACGTGCTGTTCGTCGGCGGCACGGCGGACGACTCGTTCGATGCCGCGCTGGCCCGCCAGCCCGGCGACCGGCTGCACTTCGAGCGCAGCGTCGACGGCGACACCACCGCCGCGCTGTTCCACACCGGCGGCACCACCGGCAAGCCCAAGCTCGCGCGGCACCTGCACCGCAACCAGCTGCACAGCGCCTGGGCATCGGCGCGGCTGTATGCGCTGGACGAACACGACCGGGTGCTCAACGGCCTGCCGATCTTCCATGTCGCCGGTTCGCTGCTGTACGGGCTGGGCATGCTGATGAGCGGCGGCACCGTGGTGCTGCCCACGCGCCTGGGGCTGCGCAACCCGGCCTTCATGCGGCAGTACTGGGCCTTCGCGGCGCGCGAGCGGCTCACCGTGCTGACCGCCACGCCCACCGGCATCGCGACGATCCTGACCCAGCCCACCGACGGGCACGACCTCTCGGCGCTGCGCCTGCTGGTCACCGGCGGCGCGCCGCTGCCGCCCGAGCTGGCGCGCGCCTTCGAGGCCCGCCTGCAGGTGCCGGTGCGCAACACGCTGGGCATGAGCGAATGTGCCGGCGCGCTGGCGATCGAACCGGCGCTGGCGCCGCGCGAGGTGATCTCCTGCGGGCTGCGGCTGCCGTTCGTCGAAGTGCGCTTCGACGACGGCGTGCTGTGCCTGCGCGGCCCGAACGTCAGCCCCGGCTACACCGACGCGTCGCGCAACCCCGGCACCTTCGAGGCCGACGGCTGGCTGGTCAGCGGCGACATCGGCCACCTCGACGCCCACGGCCGCGTGCACGTCACCGGCCGCGCGAAGGACGTGATCATCCGCAACAGCCACAACATCGACCCGCTGCTGATCGAGGACGCGCTGATGGCCCACCCGGGCGTCTCGATGGCCGCCGCGGTCGGTGCACCGGACGCCTATGCCGGCGAGGTGCCGGCGGCCTACGTGGTCGCGACACCCGGCACCGCGCTCGACCTCGAGGCGCTGCGCGAACACCTGCGCCACACCATCCACGAACCGCCCGCGATGCCGCGCCGCCTCGAGCTGATCGACGCGCTGCCGCTGACGCCGGTGGGCAAGGTCTTCAAGCCGACGCTGCGCGCGCAGGCCGCGCAGGCGGTGCTGCGCGAGCAACTCGACGGCCACGAGTGGGGCCGCACGGTGGACGTGCGCGGCGACGTGACCGACCAGGGCATCGAGCTGGTGTTCAGCCTGCCGCAGGACGACGTGGTGCTGCACGAACGCATCCGGCTGCTGATGCGGCCCTATGCCCAAGCGTTCCGCGTCGAGACCGGCCGTCGCACCGTGCATTGACCACCGCGCCGCTGGCGTCGCTTGCGCTGTCTCAACGCTCGGGAATCATGTTTACGGTACGATTCGTATCGTTAAACTCCACACCACCAGGCAAGCAAAGCGGAAGTCGACATCATGAACATCACCGGCCCGGAACACCTCATCATGGGCGTCGAGGACTTGGCGGAATGCCGCAAGTTCCTGACCCTCTACGGCCTGCAGGAGCGCGAACACGGCGCCAGCGGCGCCGAATTCGAAGCGCTCGACGGCAGCGGCGTGAGCCTGCTGATGGCGAACGACCCGTCGCTGCCGGCGGCCAACATCGGCGGGCCGACGCTGCGCGCCGCCGTCTGGGGTGTCAAGGAGAAGGCCGACCTGGACGCCATCGCCGCCGAGCTGTCGAAGGACCGCGCGGTGGTGCTGCAGGACGGCGTGCTGCGCTCGCACGACGATGACCGCAACGCGCTGTATTTCCGCGTCACGCAACGCCGCCCGTTCGACGCCAAGCCGGCCGGCCACGAGGCCAACGTGCCCGGCCTGCCGCCGCGCCGCATCAACCAGCGGGTCAGCTTCGACGAGCCGCACGTCGCCCGCCAGATGGGCCACGTCGTCTACTGGACGCGCGACCCGAAGGAAGCGGTCAAGTTCTACCGCGACCGGCTGGGCTTCCGCATCACCGATTCGTTCCGCAACAACATGGGCGTGTTCGCGCGCTCGAAGGACCACGGCGACCACCACAGCCTGTTCCTGATGCAGCACGGCGACATCCCGCCGAGCTTCCAGCATGCCGAGTTCACCTTCGGCGATGCACAGGAAGTGATGGCCGGCGGCTACCGTCTGAGCCAGGCCGGCTACGACACCGCGTTCGGCCCCGGCCGCTTCGAACTCGGCTCGAACTGGTTCTGGTACCTGAAGACGCCGATGGGCGGCGCGTTCGAACTCGGCGCCGACATGGACCACATCGACGACGACTGGGTCGCCGGCGAATTCGACCATCCCGGCGTCACCGGCGGCTGGCACTTCAAGTTCGACAAGCAGTGGTCGCGCCAGCGCTGAGCTTCGGCCGCGATCGGTGGCATGCCGCGCATCGCGGCTGAGCCGCTCCTATAGAGAGCCATCAAGAAGACGGCTCAATACCCTCGTAGGTCGTCCACCGGCACCTGCAGCGCCTCGCCGGTGATGCGCTGCAACGTGCGGGTCACGACATCGATGTCGTTGTCGAACCCGCCATGCGCGGCGCGCTGCAGCACCTTCTCGCCCGCGGCATCGAGCGCGACGGTGATGCGGTCGGCGGCGGTGCGGGTGGTGCGCCGCTTCAGCTGCGCGTCGTCGGCGGCGCGGCGCCAGGCGGCCAGCACCTCGCCGGTGTCCGAGGTGCCGTCCCAGCCGGCATAGGCCGGGTCGGACACCGCGTCGAGCCCGAGGATCGGTGTGCGCGGGTCGGCCTCGAGGGCGTTCGACACCAGGTACAGCAGCGACTTGCGGTAGACCGCGGCCACGCTGTCGTCGCGCTCGACCTTGTCGCTCAGCAGCTCCAGGTACAGCCGCTCCATCACCGGGCCGAGGCGGGCGTAGTGGTCGTTCGCGAACGCCACCGTGCAGGCCGGGGCGTACAGGTGCACCGAGGCCACCTTCTGCAGCAGCCGCTCGCGCTGACGCAGCGCGGTGAGCAGGTGGCCGAGCACGATGGCACCGGCCGAATGGCCCACCAGGTGCAGCTCGAAGCCGTCGCCCCAGGTCTCGGCGAGCGCGGCCACGGCTTCCAGCAGCAGCTCGCCGCCGCGCCGCGGCGCAAACGCCAGGCCGGCGTTTTCCTTCATCTCCGACCACATCGGCCGCGCCAGCGGACGGCCGATGGTCTTCTCGACCAGCACGTCGGAAGCATCGGTCCACATCGACTTGGCCGGGCCACCGCGCACCGCCTCGGAGAGCACGTTGCCCAGCGTCTCCAGCAGGCCGGTCTTCCACACCACGAACAGCGGGTAGCAGCCGTTGGCGACGAAGAAGCGGCCCATCGCACGGGCCCGCTTGATCGCATCGGCCTCGCTGTTGAGGCCGCCATGGCAGTAGACCACCAGCCGCTGGCGCCTGCCGGCCGGTTGGGCGCGGAACCACTGGTCCGGCAGCGTGTAGGCCTGGTGCTGCAGCTTGCGGGGCTTCTCGTCCTCGGTGAGGTAGCGCGACACGCGGCCGTCGTTGCCCAGCACCACGCTGTGCAGGTAGGCCTGCTCGCTGCCCCACCAGCTCGCCGGGGCAGCGCCCTTCGCGGCCGACGGCGGCGTGCGCGAGCGCGTGGCCACGCGTCCTTCCACCACGTGCGGCACGCCCAGCGCCACCACCAACGCGTCCATCGCGTTGGTCACCCAGTCGAGGTAGGTCAGCACGGCGAAGCCGCCGCTGCCCCAGGCCTTGCCCCAGGAGTTCTGCACGATGAAGCCGCGGTCGTCGAAGCCGACGATGGCGAAGGCATGGCCACCGCCCTGCGAAGGACGGCTGTCGAACGCGATCGCCGGCAGGTCGGCGTGCACCTTGGGCGCTTTGCGCTTGGGCACGTCGAACCAGCCGTCGTGGGTGTAGGCCGAGACGAACACCGCGCCGTGCTGGTGGATCGCGGCCTGCATGTCGGTGATCGAGGCGGCGTCGACGCGGTAGTAGACCCCCAGCGTGGTCTGCGTCGCGCGGCGCGCATAGCCGTAGCGCGGCGGGTTGGCCTGCTCGGGTTCGTAGGGCCAGTCGCTCTCCAGGCACACGCCGTTGTGGAACCAGGCCTTGATCGCGCCGCGGCAGCTCGAGCCCTCGTAGTTTTCGCCTTCGTACTCGTCGTGGCGGCGCGCCAGCGTGTACAGCATGCGCGGGCTCACCGATTCGAAGCCGCGGTCGGGCGTGTCGGCCTTGCGCCAGCGCAGGTAGTTGACGACACAGGCCAGCCCGAAGCCGGTGCAGGCGCCCTCCACGCCCTGGTCGAGGATCAGCCCGGCGCGGGTGTAGCGGCCGAGGTGGGTGCCGATCTGCTCGGGCGACGGGTGCACGTCGGGCAGGCTGATGGCCGCGGGCAGGAACAGGCGGTCGCGCAGGTCGGCGGCGTCCTTCTTGGTCTTCGCGCTGGTGAGCGAAGCGCGGAAGCGCGTGGCGGGCACGGCCGCCACCGCGGCGCCGCGCGATCGTCGGGCCGGCGGCGCGACCGCACCGGCCAGTTCGAACACGCTCCGGAAGCGGTCCAGCCCGTGGCTGCCGCCGTTGACCAGCCGGCGCGCACCGGCGTAGTCCTGCCGGGCCAGGCATTCGCGGGCGCGGGTCGCCTTGTCGGCGAGGAAGGTCGCCAGCAGCAGCGCCGCCACCTCCGGCGCGTTGGCGAGGTCGGGCTGGTCGCCGAGCGGGATCTGCAGCTTCTCGCCGTATTCCACGTAGTTGGCCCGGCCGGTGAGCTGCACGAAGCCGCGGCCGCGGTAGCGCAAGCCCTGGCCGTCGCCGTCGTTGCCGATGTCCCGGCGGTGGTCGTAGCGGTTGAACGGCGGCCGGCCGGGGTCGGTGTTGAACTTCGACTGCATCTCGGCGATCGGCACGAAGCCTTCGGTCTCGGCGCGCACCGTGCCGAGCGCCGCCAGCACCATCGGCCGGTCGGTCAGCCCGGTGGCGCCCAGCGCCGCCGTCACGTAGGGCAGGTAGCGCGCGATGTTGGCCGGCTTGGTGGCCGGGAACAGCCGGCTCACCACCGCCACCGTCGTCAGCGGCGGCGCGTCGAACCGGCCGCCCTGCGGCGGCGCCAGCCCCAGCAGCACCTGGCACTGCGGACCGACGATGCCGTCGGCGATCAAGCCGACGCCGGCCTGCCAGCGGCGGATCGCCGCATCGAAGGCCGCGTCGATGCTGTCCGCCTTCGGCAGCGTGGGGAACTCGGCCGCGTCGTCGCCCAGTGCGCGGGCCAGGGCCCGCGCGAGGGCACCGACCTCGGCGCCCTGGTCGCCCTTCATCAACAACGTCTTCATGCTGCCCCCCGGTGGTTGAACGGCATCGGCGGTTTTATCGCTTCAAGCCGATCAAAGCGCCCGGCGTTCGGGGGAGGAACCGGGTCCGCCCCAGGGGAGCTGCACCGGTCGTGCAATCCGTCACGGGCCGGTGCGGTGGCTCAGTCGATGAGCCTCCCGGGCGTGCGCTTGCGGGCCTGGCGCACCGGGCGACGGCGCACGACACCGCCGAGCAGGGCCAGCGCGGCAGCGAACGCCAGGTCGGTGCCCCCGAGCGCACCGCCCCCGCTGCTGCCCTCGGTGCTGCCGCTGCTGGTCGTGCCGCCGGTGGTGGTCGTGCTGCCGTCGCCGGTGCTGCCGCCGCTGGTCGTGGTAGTGCTGCTCACCGCCGCCGCCTTCACGGTGACCGACGCGGTGGCCGTGGCGCTGAGCCCGTTGGCATCGGTCACCACCAGCTGCACCGTGACGCTGCCCGCGCTGGTCCCGGCCAGCGTGGCCTGCGCGCTGGCCGCGCCGGTGGTCAGGCGGGCCGCGCCGGTGCCCGCGGTCACGGTCCAGGCATACGAGGCCAGCGCCGCCGACGTGCCGGCCGAGCCGCTGCCGTCGAGCGTGATCGCGTTGCCTACCGTGACGCTGGACGCCGACAGCGCGATGGCCGCGGTGGGCGGCGTCGACACGGTGGCGGCCAGGGCCGCGGTCACGGCCGCGCCGGCATCGAGCAGACCGGCGCCGCAGGTGCTGGTGGTGCAGTAGCACTCGGCGGTCTGCGCGGTGCTGCCGGGCGCCTGGCAGGCCGACACGCCGCTGCCCGCCCCGCTGCTCGGGAAGGCACGCGCGCTGCCCTGCAGCAGCTGCGTGACCTGCGACGCCGTGAGCGACGGCTGCACGCTCAGCATCAGCGCCACCGTGCCCGACACCAGCGGGGCCGAGAAGCTGGTGCCCAGCGAGGCATCGCTGCCGCCGCTGGTGTAGCTGGCCGCCAGCGGCGTGGTGGTGCCGGTATTGCTGGTGGTGACGATCGGGTAGAGGCAGGTGCCGGTGCTGTTGACGCAGTTGCCGGCGGGGGCGCTGATCTTCACCTGCGATCCGAGCGACGAATAGCCCACCTTGGTGCCGCTGTGGCGCACGCCGGCCACCGCGACCACGCCGGTGCAGTTGGCGGGTGCGTTGACCGCCAGGCCGTCGTTGCCGGCGGCCGCGACCACCACCACGCCGGCCGCGATCAGCTCGTCGATCACCTCCTGGTAGGCGCTGCTGCAGCGCCCGCTCGAGCCCAGGCTCAGGTTGAGCACCCGCGCGGGGTGCGGGTTGGTCGCCATGCCGCTGACCGCCAAGCCCGCGGCCCAGCGCATCGCGTCGATGATGTCGGAGTCGTAGCCGCCGCACTTGCCGAGCACGCGCACCGGCAGCAGCATGACCTGACGGCCGACGCTCGCGATGCCCAGTGCGTTGTCGGTGGCTGCGCCGATCAGCCCGGCGGTCTGCGTGCCGTGCCAGCTGCTGTTCGACGTGCCGCAGCCGGCCAGGGTGCCGCTGGCGTTTTCGGACGAGGTGATCCAGTCGCCCGGGTCCGTGGGGTCGGCGTCGCGGCCGTCGCCATCGTTGGCCACCGTGGTGTCGCTGACGAAGTCGTAGCCCGCGTAGACCTTGCCCGCCAGGTCCGGGTGGTCGCCGCGAAGGCCGGTGTCCAGCACCGCGACGACGATGTCGCTCGACCCGGTGGTCAGGGCCCAGGCGGTCTCGGCGCCGAGCGCGGCGACCAGGTGCTGTCCGGCGCGCGCAGGTACCACTGCCCGGCGGCAGGCGTCTGGGTGGCGGCGCTGTTCAGGTACAGCGGGTCGTTCGGCTGCACCGCGGTGGCCTGGCGGCGCTCGTCCGGCACCGCGTATTCGACCCCCTCCAGCGTCGCCAGCCGCTGCGCCAGCGCCTGCGAGGTGGTGCCGGCACCGTACATCAGCTGCTGGCGGGCACCCACCGCGCGGCCGTCGGTCAACGCCAGGCCGAGCTGGCGGCCGAGGGCTTCGGCGTGCTGCGGCGTGCCGCTGGCCATCGCGCCGCCGCTGCGGTACTTGACGATGACCCGCGCCGACGCGTCGGCCGGCGCGGCCCGCACCACCGGACCGCGTTCCGCGGCCTGCGCCGGCGCGGGGGCGGCCAGCGCGGCTGCGAGGACGAGCCAAGCGGCCAGGGCACCACGAAAGAGGTTGGATTGCATGGGCCGGCATGCTCCGTGCGGGGCGTCAGCACACTGTTGCTGGCGGCTTTCGCCCACCACGGGGTGCGAGGTTTGTCACGACCTTCCCGTGGGGCTTCCACGACGACCGTGCCCGGGATGCCCGTAGACTTGTCCGCACCATGGCATGGAGCCCGGAGCCCTTGAATGAAGCTGGCCTCGGAAGAAGTTGAACGACTGGCGGCCCTGCGGCAGCTCCTGGTGCTCGACACCGCACCCGAGGCGGTGTTCGACAACGTGGCCCGCATGGCCGCCACGCTGTGCGACGTGCCGGTGGCGCTGCTGAGCCTGGTGGACGAGGACCGCCAGTGGTTCAAGGCCACCTTCGGCCTCGACGGTCCGTCGGAAACCTCGCGCAGCATCTCGTTCTGCTCGCATGCGATCGAGGGCGACGAGGTCTTCGAGGTCGTGGATGCGCGGCTCGACCCGCGCTTCGTCGACAACCCGCTGGTCACCGGCGATCCGAACATCCGCTTCTATGCCGGCGCGCCGCTGAAGACCCGCGAAGGCCATCGGGTCGGCACGCTGTGTGTCATCGGCCCGGCGCCGCAGCAGCTGGCGCCCGAGCAGCGCGACAAGCTGCGGGCGCTGGCGGCCATCGTCAGCGCCGCGCTGGAGATGCGGCGCGAGCTGATCGAGAAATCGGTCAGGGCGCGCAGCGCCTACGAGCTGGCGCTGCGCAACAGCGAGGCGCACTACAAGGCCATCGTCGAGGACCAGACCGAGCTGATCTCGCTGGCCACGCCCGACGGCGTGCTGACCTACGTCAACCCCGCCTATGCCCGACACTTCGGCCGCACGCCGCCGGAGCTGGTGGGATCGAACCTGTACGACTTCATCGACGCACGCGACCGCGCCACGGTGCAGGCCCGTTTCGACGAAGTGATCGCCAGCGGCCGCAGCGTGCGCAGCGAGAACCGCATGCTCGCCGACGACCCCTCGGTGCACTGGATCAGCTGGACCAACGGCATCTCGAGCGATGGGCGCGGCAAGGTGCTGATCCACTCGGTGGGCCGCGACATCACCGAGCAGAAGCAGGCCGAGGAGGCGCTGCGCAAGAGCCGCTCGTTCCTCTACCGCACCGGCCGCGTGGCCGGCGTCGGCGGCTGGGAGGTCGACCTGCCGACGGGACGGGTGACCTGGTCCAGCGAGACACGCCGCATTCACGAGGTCGACGACGACTACGTCCCCTCGGTGGACAACGCGATCGACTTCTACGAAGCCGAGGGCCGCGAGGTGCTGCGCCAGTCGATCGCGCGGTCCCTCGAGACCGGCGACGGTTGGGACCATGAACTGCCGCTGGTCACCGCGAAGGGCCGGCGCATCTGGGTGCGCGCGGTCGGCGAGGTCGAGCACGAGGGCGGCCAGCCGGTGCGCCTCATCGGCGCCTTCCAGGACATCTCCGAACGCATGCGCCTCGAAGAGGAACGCGCCACGCAGGCCGAGACGCTGCGCCTGATCGCCGAGACGGTGCCGGCGGCGATCGCCACCGTGGACCGGCAGGGCCGCTACACCTTCGTCAACAGCAGCTATGCGGGCACGCTCGGGCGGCCGGCGCGCGAGCTGCTGGGCCAGCCCGTGCAGGCCGCGCTCGGTGCCGGCACCTATGAAGAATGCCGGCCGCACCTCGAGCGGGCGATGGCCGGCGAGGCGGTGACCGTGGAATCCGCCCGACCGCACGAGGGCTCCGTCCAGTACGCCGCGGTGAACTACCTGCCGCTGCGCGGCGCCGAGGCGCAGCAGGGCGTGGTGATCGTCAGCCAGGACGTCACCCGCCAGCGGCTCGAGGCGCTGCGGCTGGTCGAGCTGGCGCAGCGCGATCCCCTCACCGGCCTGCTCAACCGCAAAGGGTTCGAACGTTTCCTCGAGCGCCAGCTGCTGCAGGGCCACGGCCCTTCGCTCGGCCTGCTGTACGTCGACCTCGACGACTTCAAGCCGGTCAACGACCGCTATGGCCACCCTGCCGGCGACGAGGTGCTGAAACGCTTCAGCCAGCGCCTCGGCGCGGTGGTGCGCGAGTCGGATGCGGTGGCCCGGCTGGGCGGCGACGAATTCGCCGTGGTGCTGACGCACCTGCAGAGCGCCACCATCGCCGAGCAGGTGGCCGAGAAGATCCTCGCCACCGCGATCGAGCCGTTCGACATCGGGCCGTGCACGGTGCGGGTGCACGCCAGCATCGGCGTGGCCTACGGTGCCAGCGCCGAAGGCGGCATCGACGACCTGATCGCGCGCGCCGATGCGCGGTTGCTGCGGGCCAAGTCGGGCGGCAAGGGGCGCCGGGTCAGCTAGGCCAGCGCAGGTCCACGCGCGAGAGCGGCAGCTGGCGCACGCGGTGGCCGGTGGCCGCGAAGATGGCGTTGCACACCGCCGGCGCCACCGGTGGGAACGCCGGCTCGCCCAGCCCGGTGACGGGGTACGGCGTGCGCAGGAAATGCACGTCCACCTTCGTGTGCGCCTGCGGCATGCGCAGCAGCGGGTACTCGTGCAGGTTGCCCTGCACGACACGGCCCTGCTGGATGTCGAGCTCGGCGAACATGAGCGTGCTGATGCCGTCGAGCACCGAGCCCTGCACCTGGTTCTCGGCGCCGCTGAGGTTGACGATCTGCGCGCCGACATCGGCGGCCACGACGACCCGGTCCACCGTCAACGCCCCTGCGCGGTCCACCGTGACCTCGGCCACCTGCGCGACGTAGCCGCGGTGGCTGAAGTGGAACGCGATGCCCTGTCCCTGGCCCCTCGGCAAGCGCTTGCGGCCCCAGCCCGCCTGCTCGGCGGCGTGTTGGAGGACCCGCTTCATGCGCGCCACGTTGTAGGGCTGGCCGCGCTCGCCGCTCGCCGGCACCACCGCCTGCTCGCCGAGCAGTTGCAGCCGGAAGGCCAGGCCGTCCTGCCGGGCGGCGTGGGCCAGCTCGTCGATGAAGCTGTGGAACACCCAGGCGAAGACGTTGCTGCCGGGCGCGCGCCACGGCCCCATCGGCACGCCGGTCTCGAGCGCGGTCTGCTCGAGCAGGCAGTTCGGGACCCAGCGGCCAGGGAACTCGTCGCCGCTCAGCGCCGCGCCGCTGCCGGGCACCAGCACCCGGCGGCCCTCGCGCTGCACCGGGTTGCCGAAGGTCACGAAGTGGTTGTGCCAGGCCACCACGCGGCCTTGCGCGTCGACGCCGCCGCGCAGGAAGTGGAAGCCGCCGGCGCGGTAATGGTCGTGGCGCAGGTCGTCCTCGCGCGACCAGGTCAGCTTCACCGGCGCCGCCACGCGTTGCGCGATGGCCGCCGCCTCGACGATGAAATCAGCGCCCAGCCGGCGCCCGAAGCCGCCGCCCGAGCGGGTGATGTGCAACGTGATCTTGTCCTTCGGCAGGCCCAGCGTGCTGGCGACCAGGTTCTGGCCGGCCCCCGGGTTCTGCGTCGGCGCCCACAGTTCCAACCGGCCGTCCCGGAACCAGGCGGTGGCGTTCTGCGGCTCCATGCTGGCGTGTGAGATGAACGGGTACGTGTAGGCGGCCTCCACCTTCACCGGCGCGGCCGCCAGCGCGGCCTCGACCTGGCCATCGCGCCGCAGCACGCTGGCACCGGGCGTCCGGGCCACCGCCCGGGCACGCGCCACGTGGCCGGCCCAGCTTTCGCCGGCGAGCGGACCGTCCACCCAGCGCACCTCGAGCTGGCGGCGCGCGCTGAACGCGGCCCACGTCGAGTCGGCCACGATCGCCACGCCGGGCATCAAGCCGCGCAGGTCGTCGGTGCCGTCGAGCACGAAGGCATCGTGCACGCCCGGCAGCGCCTTGACCGCCGCCAAGTTGGCGCTGCCCACGCGGGCACCGAACGCCGGCGCCTTCTCGTACACCGCGTACAGCATGCCGGGCAGCTTGACGTCGATGCCGAACAGCGGCTTGCCCGTCACCACCGCCGGGTTGTCGACGCCGCCGATGCGCCGGCCCAGCAGCCGGTAGTCCTTCGGGTCCTTGAGCCGCACCGCATCGGCCGCCGGCAGCGGCAGCGTCGCCGCGCTTGCCACCAGTGCGCCGTAGCCCAGCCGGCGCGCGCTGGCGCGGTGGTGCACCGCGCTGCCCTCGGCGTGGCACTCGGCCACCGGCACCTGCCAGGCCAACGCGGCGGCCTGGACCAGCAGCGTGCGCGCGGTCGCGCCGAGGCGATGGAACTCGTCGTAGTTGTTCGGCGTCGAGGTCGAGCCGCCGGCGCTCTGGCTGCCGTAGGCCGGGTCGAGATCGCCCTGCACGATGACGACGTCCTGCCAGTTCACCTCCAGCTCCTCGGCGATCACCGCGGGCAGCGAGGTCTTGATGCCCTGGCCGATCTCGGGCTGCTTCGATACCAGCGTGACCACGCCGCTGGGGGCGATGCTGATCAGCGCGCTGGGGCGGAACGCCAGGCCTGCGCCCTCGGCTTCGCCCGCCTTGCCGACCTGCGCCCGCGCCGCGGCCTGGCCCTGCGCGCCGCTGCCGAAGCCGGCGGCCAGCACCAGGCCGCCCGAGGCGATGCCCAGGCGGCGCAGGAAGTCGCGCCGGTCGGGCCGCAGCGCGGCGTTCACGGTGCCTCCTTCGCCAGCTCGGCGGCGCGGTGGATGCCGGCGCGGATGCGCAGGTAGGTGGCGCAGCGGCACAGGTTGCCGGCCATCGCGCGGTCGATGTCGGCGTCGGAGGGCTGGGGGTGTTCCTTCAGCAGTGCCGCCGCGGTGAGCAGCTGGCCGGCCTGGCAATAGCCGCACTGCGGCACGTCGAGCTCGAGCCAGGCGCGCTGCAGCGGATGGGCGGCCTGCGGGTGCAGCCCTTCGATGGTGGTGACCGGCCGGCGCTCGAGCGAGGACACCGGCAGCAGGCAGGAGCGTGTCGGCACGCCCTCGACCTGCACCGTGCAGGCGCCGCACTGGCCGACGCCGCAGCCGAACTTGGTGCCCACCAGGTCGAGCTGGTCGCGCAGCACCCACAGCAGCGGCGTGTCGGCCGCCGCCTCCACGGTGCGGGACTGGCCATTGATGTTCAGGACGTACGTGCTGCGGCTCATGCGGACCCTCCAGAAGCGCGGCGCCATTGGAGCACCGCTGGCGGGCCTTGCTTCGGCGCGTTTTGCATATAGCGCGCCGGACGGGTACCGCCACCCGCTCGCGCTTCAGCCGTCCCAGAGCCGCACCAGCTCGGCCAGGCTGCGCACGCCCAGCTTCTCCATGATGTTGGCGCGGTGGGCCTTGATCGTGCGCTCGGTGGTGCCGAGCGCAAACGCCACCTGCTTGTTCAGCTGGCCGTCGACCAGCAGCCGCGCCACCTCGCATTCGCGCGGACTGAGCCGCGCCAGCCGCTCGGCCCGCGCGGCCTGCGCGGCGGCGACCTCGCGCTGGCGGGCGTCGCGCTGCAGCGCGCGGTCGATCGCCGCGGTCAGCGCCTCGCGGGTGACCGGCTTGGTGAGGAAGTCCTCGGCGCCGGCGCGCAGCGCGTGCACGCTCATCGCGATGTCGCCATGGCCGGTGAGGAAGACGATCGGCAGCGCCAGCCCGCGCCGGGCCATCTCGGCCTGTAGCTCGAGGCCGGAACTCTGCGGCATGCGCACGTCGAGCACCACGCAGCCCGGTCCCGGCCGCACGGCGGCCAGGAAGGCCTCGGCACTGTCGTGCTCGAGCACTGCGTGGCCGAGCGTGCGCAACAGCCGCGCCACCGCGGCACGCAGCCGCGCGTCGTCGTCGACCAGGTGGATGCAGGGCGCGGCGTCGTTCACGCGGCCCCCACCGCCGGCAGCGTGAAGCGGAAGCAGGCGCCGCCCGGCCCGTCCTCGGCCTGCAGGCGTCCGCCGTGCTGCTCGGCGATGCTGCGGCTGATCGCCAGGCCGACGCCCAGGCCGTCCGGCTTGGTGGTGAAGAATGGCTCGAACAGCCGCTGTGCCGGCACACCGGCGAGGCCCGGGCCGTTGTCGGACACGCTGATGGCCACCGTGTGGTCGCCGCGCAGCGTGGTGGCCACCGTGACGCGGCGCTGCCGCGGCGGCACCGCCTGCAGCGCATCGAGCGCGTTGAGCACCAGGTTCAGCACCACCTGCTGCACCTGCACCGCATCGGCGGTCACATCGGGCAGGTGCGGCGCCAGCGCCAGCACCAGCTCGGTCTCGCGCAGCCGCAGTTCGGTGGCGAGCAGCCGCGCGACGTCCTGCACCAGCGGGTTCAGCGCCACCGGCTGCAGCGTGGCCGGCGCGTTGGCCAGCCAGGCGCGCAGGCGCTGCAGCACCGCGGCGGCGCGCTGGTCGTCCTCGCGGATCGCCGCCAGCAGCTCGCGCAACGCCTCGCGCGGCGCTTCGCCCGGCCGCTCCAGCAGCAGCTCGGCCGTCTCGGCGGTGCTGAGGATGGCGCCCAGCGGCTGGTTGATCTCGTGTGCCAGCGCGGCCGACAGCGCACCCAGCGCCGCGCCGCGGTTCAGCCGCGCCAGGTGCGACAGGTGCTCGCGGCTCTGCAGCTCGGCCCGGCGCCGGCGGCGGCGCTCGAGCAGCAGCGCGGCGATCAGCGCGCTCTGCACCGCGAGCACGGCCCCGCCGCCCAGCACCTGCACGCGATAGGCCTCCCACAGCCCGGGCGGCCGTTCGATCACCTCGCTGCCCTGCGGCAGCCGGTCGAGCGGGATGCGCCAGCGCTGCAGCGCCCGCCAGTCGAACACCGTGCGCAGCGGGCTCTGCGGCTGCAGACCGATGCGCTCCGGCGGCGTGCCGTCGAGCAGCGCGTCGACCTGCCGCGCGACGTCCTGCGCCAGCGCCTCGGGGGAGATCACCGCGCCCCCGACCACGCCCGTGCCCAGCATCGTCGCGGTGTCGACGAACATCGGCACGTCGGACTGCCGGGCCAGTTCGCCGAGCAGGTCGCGCGGGGTGGCGACACGGCCCACCGTGGCACCCGGCGCAGCGAAGAACAGCACCGTGTCGGGCGGCAGCGTGCGCACCCGCTCGCGCAGCTGCTCGATGGGCAGGCCACTGAGGTCGATCAGGGTGGCGCGGCCGTCCAGCACCGCGAGGCTGCGACGCCAGTTCGGCCGCAGCGGGTCCTGGTCCAGCGTGCGGGCGATGACGGCCACGTGCGCGGTCTTCGGCAGCAGGCGGAACACCAGCGACAGCGTCGCGGCCACACTGTCGTTCGGCTGCAGCCCGGTGAGCCGCGGCACGTCGCGCACCGAAGCCAGCTGGGCGGCGTTCGCCAGCGGCGCCACCACCGTCGCATGGGGCCACAGCTGGTCGCGCAATCGCACCACGGGGTCGATGACGTCGGGCCGCGCACCCAACACGATGTCGTAGCGGCGCCCGGCGTATTTCTGCAGCATCCACGGCGGCAGCGCACCGCCCGCTGTCGGCAGCCCGTCGGGCAACGTGTCGACGTCGAGCTCGACATCGGGATGGCGCTGGTGCACGGCCAGCCGCAACGCCTCGAGGAACCGGGCGTACCACGGCGAGGCCACGGCCGTGTCGACGAACACCAGCAGGCGGCTCGGCGCGGGCAGCACGGGCGCAGCCCAGGCGGGGCCGACGAGCAGTCCCGCGAACAACACCCCCCGCCACCACCGAACCCACCGAGACGACATGGCCCTCCAACGCAGGAAAAGCCGCCGGTGTAGCCGACGCGCGCCGCGCCCCGCAACTGTACTAAGGGCCAATGGCCGGCCGCCGCACGCCGCCGCACGATCGGCTTCCTTCACAGAAAAGCAACGGAGACAAGCATGCGCTGGACTTCGATGGCCCCGCTCGCCCTGGGCATGGCCGCTTCCCTGCTGGCCGCCTGCGGCAGCGACGACGACACCCCGCCGCCGGCCGCCGCGCCGCAGGCCAAGCCGAACATCCTGATGATCATGGCCGACGACCTCGGCTACTCCGACATCGGCGCGTTCGGCGGCGAGATCAGCACGCCCAACCTCGATGCGCTGGTCGCCTCGGGCCGCGTGCTGACCGACTACCACACCGGCTCCACCTGCTCGCCGACACGCTCGATGCTGATGTCGGGCACCGATCACCATGTCACCGGCCTGGGCTCGATGGTCGAGTTCGTCGGCAGCCTGATCGCCGGCAACGTGGCGCCGTGGGGCGCGTCGAACACGTACAACCTGTCGAACATCCCGGACGGCTACGCCGGCCACCTCAGCGACCAGGTGCTGTCGATGCCGCAGGTGCTGCAGGACAGCGGCTACCACACCTACATGGCCGGCAAGTGGCACCTCGCGATGCAGGCGGCCAACCCGGCCACCAACAACGGCGTGCCGTTCGCGAGCTACCCCGCCGCCTTCCCCAAGGCCAAGGGCTTCGAGCGCTCGTACGCGCTGCTGCAGGGCGGCGGGTCGCATTACGCGCCGGTGGCCGGCAAGCCGCTGGTGGCCGACCTCGGCTCGACCTACCTCGAGGACGACCAGGTCGTCACGCTGCCGGCCGATTTCTACTCGACAACCA
>Ga0233424_10000528_pt1 | contig 46517 bp, 46 predicted proteins | sample Watercolumn_Towu_FD_181011 | JGI IMG/M metagenome (GOLD analysis project Ga0233424, IMG submission 181011) | Freshwater microbial communities from Lake Towuti, South Sulawesi, Indonesia - Watercolumn_Towuti2014_125_MG | ecosystem: Environmental > Aquatic > Freshwater > Lake | place: Indonesia...
CCGGGCGCGCGGGACTGATTTCGAGAGTGAGACTCATCGTCGTTAAATCGTTAAATGGGTTAAATAGGTTGAAAGCCAGATTGTCGCGCGAGCCGTTTCATCGATTACCGCAGAGACCTCTTCCAGAAGAAATCCAAGAGAACTCAAGCGGCCATTCCACTGATTTAACCGATGCAACGATTTGACCCTTTTACGGTTCAAGCGGTTTTCCGCAAATAGAGCAGATCGAATTCGGTCGGTGCGATGACGTTGGGCAAGGCGCCGCCGTTGAAGAAGGTATCGAGGTGCTGGATCGCGCTGCGCCCCATCGCGACGACTGCCTCCCAGGAATTTCCGGCGATGTGCGGCGTGCAAACGAGGTTGGGCAGTTCCAGGAGCTCTCGATCATCTGGCGGCTCGTGTGCATATACATCGATTGCCGCGCCCGCGATTCGCCGCGCTTTCAAAGCCAGCTTCAGCGCCTCCTGGTCCACGACGCCACCGCGCGAGGTGTTGATCAAGAACGCGTCTGGCTTCATAAGGTCCAGCGTTTCCGCATTGATCAGGAATCGTGTTTCCTTGGAGAAAGGCACATGCAAGCTCACGATGTCCGAAGAGGTGAAAAGGCTCTCTTTCGTCGTCAAAGTCACGCCCTCTTCTCGGCAGAAATTCTCCCGATCCGCGATGTCGTTGGCCCAAATGGAGCAATCGAACGGTTTGAGCAACCGGACCAATTCCTGGCCTACATGGCCCAGACCAATAATGCCGATCCGCAGATTGGACAATTGGCGGCCGCCGTTCTTATCCCAATCGCCCAGCCGCATTTGCTGGGAAGTGACGAACAGATTTCGGCTCAGGGCGATCATGAGGCCGACGGTCATTTCGGCGACTGATCTACGGTTAACTCCCGGCGTCCACCCCACCGCCACGCCACGATTCCGGCAAGCGTCCTGATCCACATTGTCCAGGCCCACGCCGTACTTGGAAATGATCTGCAACCGCGGGCACGCAGCCAGCAGAGGCGCGTCGATCTTTTCGAGGCCAATGATCGCGGCGTCGGCGTCGGCGAGAAAATCACTCAAGGAAGCCCCTTGCAGGCGCTCGCCGCGAGTGTTGAGGACGATCTGGAAGGGGCGCGCTGAAAGTTCGCGCGTCAGGATCTCGTTTTTGCAAAACGAAGGCGACGTAACCTTGATAAGCGGGGCTTTCATAGTGTTGCAGAGCTAAAGTGCGACGACCGTCGAGCGTTCGAGCGAATCCGAGTCGCTAAACGGAACTGGCTTCCGTACGAATTCTCGGATTCGTTCCGTGAGCTGCGGAACGCCCAGGCCGTACTTTTCCAACACGTGATTCCGACCTCCGTTCTCGAAGAAATAACGATCTGGCAATCCCAGCCTCAAGACCGGGAGTTGCGCGTCCTCGTCCATGAGGACCTCGCAGATTGCGCTCCCGAATCCGCCTGCCAGCACCTGTTCCTCCAGCGTCACGATCTTCGAGTAGCCGTTCAGGGTCGCAAGCAACGCGGCGCTGTTCAGCGGTTTGATCCGGAAAAGGTCCACGACGCCGGCGTCCACGCCGGCCTTCTGCAGTTCTTGCTGGACCTGCAAAGCCCGGTGCAGCATGTAACCGCTGGAGACAATACAGACGTCCTGTCCGGTGGAGATTTCACAGAAGCCAGCCTCCAGATTGTCCGCGAAGGTGCCCTGATAAATTGCGGGCAACGCCGGGCGTTCGAGCCGCAAATAACGGAGCGCTGGCCGTTCGCAACAAAGGCGCGTGATCTCCAGAGTCGATTCTTCGTCCGAAGGCGTCCAGATCTCGATGCCGGACAGCGTGCGCATGCAAGCGATGTCCTCTGTCGTGTAATGAGTGGGGCCGGCGTCGTCGTAACCCAGGCCTACGCCCACGGAAATCACGGTGACCGGTTGTTGCATGGCCGCCAGGCTGCACTTGAGTTGCTCGAAGCAGCGGGCGGTGATGAAGCTGGCCATCGCGTAGGTGAAAACCGTTTTGCCGGACTTGGCGAGGCCCGCGGCCACATCGATCATGTTTTGTTCGCAAATCCCTGGATAGACAAATTGCGCGGGCAGTTTCTCGCGAAAGTCGTCCAGCGCTTGAGCGCCGAGGTCCGCGCTCATGAAAAGAATATTTCGATTGCGCTGGGCTTGTCTGAAGACTTCCTCGATGAGGACGTCCCGCATGAGCTTGTTTTTCGCCGCCATAGTCAGTTGGTGATCGAGTTGATTTCCAGATCCCGCCACGCTTGCTCCTGGTGCGCCGCGTCGGGCATTCGATTGTGCCATTCACTCTTGTTTTCCATGAAAGAGATGCCCTTGCCTTTGACCGTGTTGGCAATGATGGCCAGCGGGCGTCCGCCGGTCTCGCCGATGCGCTCCAGGACATCCAGGATTTCCCGATACGAATGGCCGTTGATCGACACGGTCTCCCAGCCAAAGCTTCGGAACTTGTCTTCGAGCGAACCGAGTTGGAGAAGGTTTTCCGTGGGCCCCATGATCGCCATGCGATTGCGGTCCACGATACCCACCAAGTTGTCGAGGCGCTGGTGGCCGGCAAAAACCGCGCTCTCCCAAACCGAGCCTTCGTAGCATTCGCCATCGCCGACGATCACGAAAGCGCGTTGGTCTCGGCCATCTTGCTTGGCGGCCAGCGCCATTCCCGCGCCGATGCCCAAACCGTGGCCGAGAGAGCCGGAAATTGAATCAATGCCCGGAATGCTCGGATCCGCATACATCCGAAGCAGACAATCCTTGCGTGTGAAGTTCTCCAACTCCGCCGCCGGCACAAATCCAAGATCAGCCAGGATGGGATACAGCGCCATCGCTGCATGACCTTTGCTGACAATAATCCGATCCCGGAGCGGATCGGACGGGCGGCCCTTCTGATATCGCAGGATTCCGCCGTAGAAGAGAGCGATCAGGATTTCCGCGCACGAAAACGAAGACGGGATGTGACCTTTCTTGGTTCGCATCACCATGCGGAAGAGTTCCTTGCGGAGCCAGGCTGATCGTTCGATCAGCGCGGACATGTCCAAGTCGAGTTGGGAAGAAGCTCGACCTGCGGAGGTTCGAGGGTCGGTTTCAGCAGGTGCTACCATATATACTTACTCCTGATTCATTCGGGTCAAAAGGCTTGAGCCATTTTCATCGGAGGCGCCGCCTCCATGTCCTCCAGTTCGCGGAACGATGCCAGGCAACGAATCTTTTTGTCCGCTTCCAGCGCGGCGTAATCCTCCTCGGGGTCGAAGAAGATGACTTGGCTGCCGGAGCCTTCCAACGAGAAGGGGACGTGCAGCAGCCGGTCCAATTTCTCCCGCACTCTGGCTTGGAGTTCCGGCGGGACGAACAACAACAGAAACCCACCGCCGCCTGCGCCGGTGATTTTTCCGCCGATCGCCCCCTCGGACCGAGCCGCGTCGTAGATTTCGTCGATTTCGGAATTGGAAATTTTGTCGCCGAGCGAACGCTTGGAGAGCCAGGACTCATGCAACAATTCGCCGAATGGCGCGAGGTTGCCGTTGCCGCACAAGATCGACAGCGCTTCATCGACCATGTCGCGAAGGATGCGGAGGTGCCGGCGTTTGGACTCAAACGACGCGATGTAAGTCTCAACCACTTTGGCCGCGGTCCGCTTGATCCCGGTATAAAAGAGCATCAAGTGCGAAGTCAAATGCTGGAAGCGATCGGGCGGCAAAACGACCGGGCGCACCGAAATCTCGCCGGAGCTGGAGAACAGAATATGGTTGAATCCGCCGTAGGCTGCCGAAACCTGATCCTGAGAACCGACCGCCTCTTTGAGGATTTCCTGCTCCAGGTGGATGCCTTCCCGGGCCAGAACCTGTTTGGACACCATCTGACCTCGGACGGCGTAAAGAGCGTTCAGCAAGCCGACCGTGAAAGCCGAACTCGAACCCATGCCGCTGCGCGCCGGCAAATCGCCGTCGTGGTGGATTTCGACTCCGCGATTGAACTTCAAATAGCGCAACGCCTCGCGAACCGCCGGATGCTGGATTTCAGCGATTTCGTTGCAGCTCTCGATTTTGGAATAGACCACGCGGATTCGATGCTCGAAAAAGGGCGGAAGGTATCGGCAAGTCAGGTAGCAGTATTTGTCGATGGTGGTTGCCAAGACCGCGCCTCCATGCTCCCGGTACCACGCCGGATAATCGGTGCCGCCGCCAAAGAAGGAGATGCGATAGGGCGTTCGAGTGATGATCATAGGCGCTCTGGGTGTGAAAAGTAGGATCCGCCTTGTCTGGGATTTGGGACGTTCGTTGTCATGCCAACCGGATCAAGCGAGGACTGATTCCGCGGCCCGGGACTCAAAAAACGACTCAATCTGAGCCAGCGCATAGGACTCCGGAGTGCCAATGTCCAGGAAGCGGCCCTGGGCCTTGAATCCGTACACGCCTTGAGCAATCCACATGGGCAAGACCTCGCGTTCGAGCGAGAGGGTCAGATTGGCTGGAAGCAACTGAATCAATTTGCGTTCGATGAGATAAATGCCCGCGTTGATCCAACCGCCGCCGCCGGCGCCGCTTTTCTCCGTGAAGGCCGTGATCTGGCCGGTCTCGCTGATCTGAACTTGTCCGAAACGGGATCGGTCATCGACCCAAGCCAGCGCCAGGCTTGCGCCGGCCTTCCGAGCCGCGTGCGAAGCGCACAACCCTTCCAAATCAACCTCGCAAAAAGAGTCTCCGTTCATCGCCAGAACTCGCTCGGACTGCAAAAAGGGAAGCGCTTGCCTCAGTGCCCCCCCGGTCCCCAACGGGTCGCGCTCTCTGGAATAGACAATCGACAATTCGCCAAACCTGCGCCCGATGGCGTATTCCACCTCATCGGTCTTGTAGCCCGTGCACAACACCACGCGCCTGAACCCGAAGCTCTCCAGACGCCTCAGCAGCAAGGTGAGGAAAGGTCGGCCATTGACCTCTGCCAGCACCTTGGGATGTTCCCCAACCACGGCACGCAGCCGCGTACCCAGACCTCCTGCGAGGATGGCCACGGTGATTTCCGAAAGAGGTGAAATCGCGCTCACGGGCTCCGGATTTTGAATCTAAATGTTCTTGAATCGAGGCCTTCCCAGCAGCCGATAGCCCTTCAGCAATTCCTGGATGCCCGAGTCGATGGAACGTCGCGCCTCAAAACCGGCTTCCCGCAGCCGCTGATTCGAGACGATGTAGTTTCGCTGATCGGGATCGGCTCCGACCGCCGCAAAATGAATGTAAAACTTGGGAACGTGCTCTCGAACTTTCAACGCCAGCTCTTCCTTCGAAAGATTGGCTTTGTCCAGCCCCACGTTGTAGGGCCGGCCCGCCATCCGGTCTGCGTGAGCGATGCAGTGCAAGAAGCAATCGGCCACGTCCCGGATGTGCACGTAATTTCTTTTGAAGTCCTTTTCGAAGATCACCAGATAGCCGTCCATGACCGCCGCATAGACAAAGTGATTGACCAGGAGGTCGAGGCGCATCCGGGGAGACAATCCGAAGACGGTCGCGAGCCGCAGCGAAATGGCGTTGGCGCTGTCCAGGACGATCTTCTCAGCCTCCACCTTCGTTTTTCCATACAACGAAATCGGATCGAGCGGCGTTTCCTCGGTGCAGTGCACGTCACCAGTTTTGGTTCCATAACCGCTGTTGGTCATGGGAAAGACGACAAGCTGGCTGGCGCTGCGCAAGCGATGCATCAACTGAATCGCATCGACATTGATCGATTCCGTCAGGCACCGGTCACGATCGCACGCCCCCGCTCCGACTATCGCGGCGAGCGGAAGAATCACATCGGCCTTCTTGAGCAGCGGGAGGAGAACGGATTTGTCTCTCGCGTCACCATTGACGAACTCGAAGTTTGGGTCGGCGCAGAGGTGAAAGAGAGCCGCCTCGCCGTACATCAAGTTGTCCAGTCCGGTGACGGAGTAACCGGCGCGGAGCAAATGTTCGGCGATGATCGAGCCGAGATAACCGGCTACACCGGTAATTAATACCTTCTGAGATGGCATAAAACTGTCCGCGTGAGTCCGCTAACGTGGCGTAATTTCCGCCGCGGCGGCTAAGTCCTCCGTTGAGCAGCCCAGATGCCACGGGCTGCGCTCAGAGGCGAGCTCGTTAAAACGGTGTAATTGCCTCGCCGCTTGCGACCAAATTCGGCCATCGCTTGCAGAGTGCGAGAAATGCGTGGGGAAGAATGACACGATTCTTGGCCCGCCTCGTGGCGGGCGAAAGCGGCTCAACAATTCCGCTGACCGCAGGCGCTCACGCGGCGGATTCGAGGATGGCAGATTTCGCCACGACATTGACGCGGCGGTGCAAATACTCGAGCAGCAGTAACGCGCGCTGGCCATCGTTTAGACTTGCGACATACTCCGCCTCCATGCCTGCGAATGGGCCTTCGCGGATCAGAAGTCTCTGGCCGGGAACAAAATTGTACGGAGACAGGACGGACTCAGCGGCTGTCACGAAGTCAGTGCTCTGCATCTCCGCAATGACGCAGTCGGGAACCGGCGTCGGTTCGCCGCCAAACCTCACTAATCCGATAATGCCTGGCCGGCTGGCGACGAAGCGACCCGCTTTGGCCAGGCCAAAGCGGCCGAAGAAATAACCGGGAAACAAAGCGCTCAACACCGTCCGCTTCTTGCCGCCGACCGGCATGAGTTTCCGAATTTGGGGACAAAAAACCTGCAGGGAGCCAATGGATCCCTGGAGCGGAGCCGACAAGCGAGCGAGCAGGTCAGCCGCGCGGCCTTCGTAGCCCACGGTGCTGCGGATGCAGAACCAGTTCTCGGTTATGTTCTCAGACTTCACAGAATCCAGGCAAAGCTGCCGCACCCTGACGTTGCTCGACCGAATCAGGCATGACATATATCATTTTACTTTGAAAAGACCTGTCTCGTGAACTCAAAAATAGCCGCAAAGGGCCGCAAACAGATCTCTTTTCAGCGCTTGCGCCGAAGCGCTAAATCCTCTGAAAAACGTTCTTACGACCGCAACAATTCCAGAACCGTGCGAGGCAGCGCGTTGGCTTGCGCCAGCATCGTGGTTCCGGATTGGACGAGAATCTGGTAGCGTGCGTACTGCGTCGCCTCTTGCGCCACGTCCACGTCGGAGATCCGGCTGATGGCCGAACTCAGGTTCTCTTTCGTGGTGGTCAACTGGTCGTTCGTAAAATTCAAGCGGGACTGGACTGCGCCCAGGCGTGCGCGATCAAGCGCGATCTGATTGATGGCGGTCGCCACATTCGACAGCGCCGTTGCCGCGCCAATCGAGGTCGTCAGTGCAACCGCCGTCGTGATGGCGTCCGCGTAAGCGGAGTTCTGGGCGATCGGGATGCCCGAAATATCGAAAGTGTTTCCATTGGCATCGATCGTGACAGAAAAAGTCGTGGCAGAGAACAACGAGACCGAGTTGAACTCCTTCGAAGCCGTGACTCGGATATATTCCTGGAGCTGGAAAAATTCCTGATTGTAGAGGGTGCGATCCGATTGCGATTTGCTCGTGTCTTGCGACAACATGGCCAGTTCACCCATCCGGCGAAGCGCCTTATCGACGGTCTTCAAGAAACCGTCCTGGGTTTGAGTGAAAGACACCGCGTTGACGACGTTATTGAGCGCGGCGTCCAGGCGCCGGATTTGGGACTCCAGCCGCGAGCTTACTGCCAGACCGGCAGCATCATCTGAAGGATTGACAATCTTGAGACCGGAACTGAGGCGGGAAAGCGACTTGGCGAGGGCAGCGGTGCTGCTGCGGAGATTGTTCGACGTTTGCTCGGCAACCGTGTTGGTGTTGATGACCGACATAACGCACTACCAAGACCGCCGCGCTCGCAACGCTATTGGAGGAGCCGCAACGTTCCTTGGGGAAGCGTATTGGCCTGAGCGAGCATCGCGATGCCGGACTGGGTCAGAATTTGCCCGCGTGCATACTCTGTGGCCTCTACAGCGACGTCGGTGTCCGCGATCCGGGAATTGGCCGCGCTCAGATTTTCTCTCGTGATTACCAGTTGCTCGCTCGTGAAATTCATCCGCTGCTGCAGAGCGCCGAGGGTTGAACGGTCCACGGAAATCTTGTTCATGGCGTCCATGACAGTCGTGACGGCCGAGGCGGCAGCCAAGCTGGTGCTGATGTTGGAGCTGCTCGGCTGATACGCGTTCGCGTAGCTGGTTGCGTCCAGATTGATTCCCGCCAGCCCGAACGTGTTGCCGAGCGCGTCAATGGTCACAGCCAGAGTCGCGGACGAAAACAACGCCTGTTCATTGAAGCTCTTCGATTTCGTGATGGAGATGAAGTCCTGGAGTTGGCGATATTCCGCCTGATAAAGCGAGCGATCCGTGTCGGACTTGGTGCCGTCCTGGGCCAGCATGGCCAGTTCATTCATGCGTCGCAGCGCGTTGCCGATCGTCTTCAAGAATCCGTCCTGGGTCTGCGTAAAGGAGACAGCATTGATGACGTTGGAAACGGCGGCCTCGAGCCGGGCGATTTGAGCGGCCATACGAGATGAAACCGCCAGACCTGCGGCGTCATCCGCCGGGGTGACGATTCTCATACCGGAGCTCAAACGTGAGAGCGACTTGCCCAGACGCGAACTGCTGGCTCGAAGATTGTTTGAAGTCTGCAGCGACTCGATATTGGTGTTAATGATCATAACTTCCTGTCTTAATTGCAGTTTCCGTAACCTGTGTGGGCCATCCGACCCGCTTCAATCTGACTTCACGACGCGCTCGGCAGTTTGCAGAGCAGGCTTCTTGCCACTGAGCAGTCGTTCCAATGCGGAGCGAGAGGCCCCGACCGCCTGTAGGTTGCTCGACTGGATTTCGTCATAGACTTCTTTGCGCAGCACATGAATCTCTCTCGGTGCCGTGACGCCCAGTTTCACAACTTCGCCTTCCACACGCAAAACGTTGATCGTGATTCGGCCGTCAATAACGATGCTCTCATTGGTCTTTCTGGAGAGAACGAGCATGGGTATTTCTTGTTCTTCTCTTCAGTTGCCCAGAGGATGCTTGATGGACAAGGTCGCCGCGTTCTTCGGCACAACTTGTCGCGCAACCAAAGTGTGCCGGTTATGAACGATCGGGCCTTTCAGATTCACGGTGATTGAACCGTCCGGATGAAACGTCGCGACATTCATCACCGCGGCGTCTTCCGGTCCATTCAATCCCAGAAAGCTCACATCTTCGTCGCTCAATTCAATGTGATATGCCTCCACCACATACGGAGGAGCCACCACCAAGAAGCAAAGTCCGTCGCCGTCTTGAGCTTCGAGCCACAAAAACGGGTGGATGTCAGGAAACGCATGCAGCTTGTAGTTTTTGATTTGCTCGAAGCCGAGGAGCCCGCAGGGGAACCGAAGATCGAGAGTTGTTTCCGTGAAGAGAGGGATGATTTTCTCCTCCACCCGGTTTTGTTCTATGGTGAGCATAGTTAACGGGAGCTTTTAGCAACCGCTGTGCCATGGAGCTTTTTACTCTCCACCCCCGTTTTTCGGCCAAATATCAACCCTTAACTCTCCGCGCTCGCATCGGTCCCAGAATCTAAAGGAAAATAACTCCACCCGCGTAGGTAGAAAATGCCCCGAATCCACGAACCAAGGAGCACTGCCGGAGTGAAGGGGTAGATGGGATAATTGGATTGGTTGACGTGTGGGTGACTGGACTTGGGAGCCTCCTATCCCATCACTGGTCCGCCGCCTCTTTTAGGGCTTGAGGGCCAATTATCAGTCGGACGTGTTCCGCTCCAGTCCGACATCGAACAGGGACTGTGGCGAAGCCTTTGTGAATTCGCCGGGAATGTTCTGCCCGCCAGAAAGATAAACCACCGGGACGCTCGTTTCGAGTAGAAGATTCCAGAATTTGCTCCATCGGCTGTCCTCGTCGAGGTGCGTCAGGATCAGTCCCGTCAACGGAAGAACTGAGAATGCCCGCGCCTGTTCGATAAGATGATTGAGATCGTACGCAGCATTCAGGACAAGAAACACTTGCGCAGGCTGGAAGTTCTCGATCTGAGACGCCAAACCGGCGATGGACTCCGTATCGTTGATCGCGACACCCGGAAGATCAACGAACTGGATATCCGGTTCATCACCGCTTTCTTCTGGAGGCCATACGCGCTCGACCGGAACGCCAAGGATTTCGCCGTGGATACTTAAAAACTCAGCCGTGTTGGCCGTGTGCGCATCAAGCCGCCATACTCGTGCTGGACGCTTTTCAAGCAGAACCAGTTGCGTAAGCCATTTGCAGAGGCAAGTCGTCTTGCCGACCCCCGGCGCGCCGACCAATACACGGGTTTGCCCGCGATCCAAGTCCACGTTTGCCAGTCGGCCCCAAACCTCTACCAACAGCTCTTGTACGGCGCCAAATTGGTCTCTGAGGTTCATCAGTGGCTCCCCAAATCGTCTGGCATGAACCTGATCCACCAGCCACTGCGCGTGCAAAGGGAGAAGCCCAAGATTCTCAAGCATTCGCCCAAGTCCAATTTCCTCCGTGGGCTCCGTCCGTGCAGGTTCGCGGGATTCCCTGGTTGGCTTTTGGGGTTGGCGCGGAGAAACTGAAGGCGCCGCAGGAACCGGTTGTTTCCTGGTCGGGGGCGGTGTTGGCCCAAGTCTTTGCTCCTTTGCTCTCTCGTGCGCCCGGTAGATCTCGCTCAAGTCCCGCTTAACCGGAGCGGGTCTCGGATTTGGCAGCGTGGCCTGGACCTCAATCTGAGGCTTCTTCCATATCTTGCTCAAGCCTAGTGCCGGAGTCTTTCGAACATTAACCACCACGGCTTCTGGACCAAGCTGGCGATGCACCTCGGAGATCGCTTCCGCGGCGGACCCAGCGACGATGGTAACCAGTTTCACGCTACAAGCAGCCGAGTTGTAACCGCAGCAATTCTCATTATGGCGAGTTTGGAGCGCGGCCTTCCAGGCCGCAGCGGCTCCGCCAGCGCGAGGCGGCCTGGAACGAGACCATTGCACTCAGTTTGGGTAAGCCGCTGCGCCCAGGATGGGCGCGCGCCGAGCTAAAATGAGAACTGCTGGTTGCAACAGAGGTCGTTAAAGCGCTAAAGCGTGAAAGCGTTACAACTCCAAAAAGCACTGGGGCGTTCGATCTCAAAGCGAGGCGCGGCGCTATGCCGGGCTGGGGATTGAGCCGATAGACTGGATTTCCAATCGGGGAGGGAGCTCTTCGTAGGCCAGGAAGGCAACTTCGGGGAAGTTCGCCGCGAAGAATCGCCGCAGCCCCAAGCGGACTGCTCCGGAGCAGATCACAACAGGCGGCCTCCCTTCCGCGATCATGGGTTGCACCAATTTCGACAGGTGATAAGTGACGTGCTGGGCCAGCTTCGGCTCCATGAAGAGGAGTGTTTCGTTGGTCGATTGACGCAAGCCTTTGGCGATTTCCTCCTCGAGCCAGGGATCCATGGTGATGGTTTGGATGCCGCCCTGATCACTTTGATAAGGCTTCACGATCTGTGAGCCCAAAGCGCGGCGAGCTTGCTCGGACAACTCGTCGGGATTCTTTGTGATGGCGGCATAATCGGCAACCTTTTCGAGGATTCCAACCAGGTTGCGGATGGAAACGGCCTCGGCCAAGAGGTTCTGGAGAATGCGTTGGATCTGGCCGGTGTTCAACAAAGCCGGGACCAATTCATTGATGAGCGCCGGATTGCTTTGCTTCAGGTTCTCCAGGAGCACTTGGACGTCCTGCCGGCTCAAGATGTGATGGCAGCTCCGTTTGATGGTCTCGCTCAAATGGGTCACGAGAACCGACGCGGGATCAACCACCGTAAAACCGGCCACCTCGGCATTGCGGCGATCCACTTCTTTGATCCAGATCGCCGGAAGTTGGAACACCGGTTCCGTCGTGGGAATACCCGGCAGGACCGCTTTGCTGTTCGCCGTATTCATGGCCAGGAGATGGCCTGGCATGACCTCCCCCTTGGCGATCAAATGCCCACGCAAGAGCAGCCGGTATTCATTCGGGCCCAATTGAAGATTATCCCGGAGCCGGATTGGGGGAATGATGAAGCCCATTTCCTGGACGAAGTTGCGGCGCACGCCCGTGACACGTTCGAGCAGATCGCCACCTTTCCGAACATCTGCCAGGGCAACCAAACCGTAACCCAATTCGATTTGCAGCGTGTCCACGTTGAGCAGCGATTCCAGTTTCTCAGCGGGCGCCGCCGCTTTGGCCGGTTGGCCTCCGCCGGCTTTCGCGCCTGCGTCTTCGGAGACCACACCAGATGGAGCCGGCGCAACATCGACTGCCGTCGTGATCCCGCTTTTCTTCAGAACCTGGAACATCGCGGCGAAAACCCCTCCCAAAACCAAGAAAGGAACTGTGGGCATGCCCGGCGCGATCGAGAGCACGAATAACGAGGCCGACAGGATGGCCAGAGATCGGGGAGAGAAAAACAATTGGCGGGTCAGGCTTTGGCCCAGGTTCTCTTTCGACGCCGCGCGAGTCACGAGAATACCAGCCGCCGTGGACGTAATCAGGGCAGGAATCTGAGAGACCAGACCGTCACCGATGGACAGGATGGTGAACCGCTGCAGTGCTTCAACCATCGGAAGGCCCATTTGCAGCACGCCAATACCGAAGCCCCCGAGAACGTTGATCAGGGTGATCAAGACGGCCGCCACCGCGTCTCCGCGCACGAACTTGCTGGCGCCGTCCATCGCTCCATAGAAATCGGCTTCCTGCTGCAGCGCCGAACGCCTCGCACGCGCTTGCTCTTCCTTGATCAAACCCGCGTTGAGCTCTGCGTCGATCGACATTTGTTTGCCTGGCAATGCATCCAAAGTGAAGCGGGCTGCGACTTCGGCGATACGTCCGGCGCCCTTGGTGATGACGATGAAATTGATCACCGTGAGGATGAGGAACACGACGGTTCCGACGACGTAGTTTCCCCGCACCACGTAGTTGCCGAACGCGTTGATGATTTCTCCGGCGTAGCCGTCGAGCAGGATCAACCGGGTTGAGGCAACATTCAGCCCGAGTCGGAAGAGCGTGATGATCAGGAGGAGGGTCGGAAAACCCGTGAACTCGGAAGCTTCCTTCAGGTAAAGAATCACCAGCAAAATCAGCAATGCGGAGGCGATGCTCAGGCTTAGCAGCAGGTCCAGAATCGCCGGATGAATCGGCTGAATGAGCAGGAGCAGCGTCCCGAACATGAAGACCACAAGACCGAGGTCTCCATATTTCCAGACCTTCTTGACTGGGATAGCGGCGGCGTTTGCCATATTCAGACTCTCTGACCTTCCATGTAGTAGCGGAACCGGTTGGTCTTATAGACGTAAGCCAGAATCTCGGCCACGGCGGTATAGACCTGCGAAGGCACTTCCTGGCCCACCTTGCAGTGCTTGAACAACAACTGCGCCACCGGTTTGTTCTCCACGATCGGGATTTGAAACTGTTGGGCGATTTCACGGATGCGCAGCGCATTGAGCCGGGCTCCCTTGGCGACAATCTTTGGTGCGCGCATCGTCTTCCGGTCGTATCGAAGGGCCACGGCCAGATGGGTGGGATTTGTGACGACCACATCGGCTCGTGGGATTTCGCGCATCCAATTCTGGCGGAGGATGGCCAGGCGGCGCTTTCGAAGCTCGCCTTTCACCAAAGGGCTTCCTTCAGAGCTCTTGGCTTCTTCTTTCACTTCCTCCTTGGTCATCATCAGGTCCTTCTGGTGCTTCCAATACTGGTAGCCATAATCAGCGCCGGCGATCAGCGCCAACCCCGCGAGCACTCGCGCGCTGATGGATCGGACCGATTCAGTCATGAACTGGACGATTTCCCCAAAATTGGTCGTCGTATAGAAAAGGGGATGGTCCAACAACCGTTTGATCACCAGGATAGTCAACCCCAGGATAACCAGGAATTTCAACATCCCGACCAGAGTCCGCATGGCGGATGGCAACGGCTGGAACAAGTGCTGAACATTGGTGAACGGGTTGAGCCGGGCCCAACTGAATTCCATGCGTTGGAGCGACAAATGAAAGCGGCTTTGAAGCCCACCGGCCAAAAACGCCGCGACAAGCGCCGCAAACATGACCGGCAAGGCGCACGCGGCCAGCCATTTCAGAAACGTCGCGACATAACTCTCAATGGAGTTGATGCTAACCGTCAGGCGACCGATCTGGCCCAGGGTGTCTATCATGGACGTGGAGAGCACGCGCATGATCTGGCCACCCATCATGCTCAAGACCAGCAGGCCTGCTCCAAGCACGAAAACCGTTTGGATCTCGATAGTCCTGGGGAATTGGCCCTTAGACCAAGCTTCGGAAATACGTTTCCCGGTCGGTTTCTCTGTTTTCTCGCCTTGGTCGGCCATGGCCTTTATCCTCCTGAAACCAGTCTGCCGACTTCAAACACGTCCTGGGGCACTTTCTGGAGGAAGTTCGCGACGTGCCGCGCCGTCAGGTTGAGTGTGAAGCCAAAGACCACCATTCCGGCCAGCAAACGAATGGTGAAGCTCTCGAAGAAAATATTCATCTGAGGCACGGCGCGTCCCATTGTCATCAAAACGACACTGACAAGGAAGCCGACGGCAATGAGTGGCGCCGCGATCAGCACGGCCAGGATGAAGATTTTACCTATCCGCAGCGTAATGTGGTCAAATAATGCATCGCTCAACCCGCCGCCGCCGATAGGCAAAACCTCGTAAGTCTTTTGGAATGCTATGATTAGTATGTGATGCACATCCAAACTAAGGAACAGCATCATGGCGAGCAAGTTCAGTACCGCGGCCGGCACATCCACAGGCACCGAATCGGTCGGAGTGATGATCGTTGAGGTCTGAAGTCCGATCTCAGTGGAAATGAAGTAGCCGGCTAACTGGACAGCGTAAAAGACGAATCGGCATATGTAACCCAGAAACAATCCCAGCGTGATCTCCCCTAACATTAGAATCACCAACTGAAGCAATTGGAGATTTGCCGGATCCACTCGATTCACAACCCCCGGAGACACCAATAACGCCAAAATGGCCGACAACGCCACCCGGACGCGGACTGGCACATTGGCCCCAGAGAAAAGGGGAAAGATCAAGAACAATGCACCCGCTCTGACAAAGACCAACAACCACGTAAAGAATCCGGCCATGGTTCAACCTACATCACCATCCTGGGCAGCATCCCGAGCATTCCAGCGGTAAAATCCATCAGCGTCCGAATTAGCCATGGCAGGATGATGAATAGGAGCGCCACCACAGCCAGCGCTTTGGGCACGAAGGTCAAGGTCTGTTCCTGAATGGACGTAATTGTTTGAAACAAGCTGATCAAAAGCCCCACCAGCAGTGCAGTCACCAGGAATGGCGTTGCGACCACGACCGCTTGGCTCAGGAGCTTCCGAAGCAATTCCACTGTGTAATCCGGCGTCATGGTTAAACCTTGAAGCTATCTGCAAGTGAGCGCACGAGGAGCGTCCAACCGTCCACCAACACAAATAATAGGAGCTTCAACGGCAGCGAAATGAAAGCTGGCGGCAACATCATCAACCCTAAGCTCATCAGCACGATCGCCACCACGAAGTCGATCAGAATAAACGGGATAAACAGCAAGAAACCCATCTGGAACCCCGTGCGCAATTCGCTTAACACAAACCCGGGAATGATGACCATCATAGGCAATTGGTCGGGCGGTGTTGGTCCCAGCTTGGCCAGGCCGACAAAAACCTCCACGTCCTTGGGCCGGGCCTGTGCCAGCATGAAATTCCGCATGTGGCCCGAGGCCCGATCGAATGCTTGCTGACTCGTGATCTGGCCTGCCGAATAAGGCTGAAGCGCATCTTCGTTGATCCGCTGATACGTCGGCGACATGATGAAAAAGGTCAAAAACAAGGAAAACCCAATGAGCAACTGGCTCGAGGGTGTGCCTTGCAAGGAAAGGGCGGTTCGCAAAAAGGAAAACACGATCACGATCCTCGTGAAGCTGGTCATTAACATCACCAGCGACGGCGCTAGCGTCAGCAGCGTGAGGATAAACAGAATCCGGATGGCGATATCCACATCGCGAGGCTGGTTCGGGAGGTTGAATCCAAGGTTCAGATTGTAGCCCGTTGTCGAATTGGTCGAGCCGCTTCGGGCCTGAGCAAAGACTGACGTTTCGCCCAACCACAGCAACGCCAGAATAAAGCTGATGGCCAGCACCCACGTCCACCCGAGGCGATTCCGCTCTGGAACCACGCTCTTCGCACGGCCGACATCGTCCACCAGCAACCCTGGAGCAATCCATGACGGCAGGTCTCGGACTGATGCCATCGAATCTGAATTTAAGGATGGCGTACTCACGGTTTGGGCTGCTGGGCTGCCTTCAATTGCTCCGCAAAAGCCGATCGTTCGGTGTCCGGCGGAGCCGCGGGGAAAGCGTCTGGAAGGGCGCCGAGCAAACTTACGCCTGTCGCCGACGTCGCCAGAAGAAAGCGTTGCTGATTGTAGCCGACCACCCACAGGCTGTTTCGATATCCGAGCGACCGGCTTTCCAAAACCTGCAATTGCGTGGAACCGCCTTTGTAGAGCGTAAAAAAACGGGATCGCTTGAACAGCCAGGCACCGAGGATGAAGACGGAGACGACGAAGATAAAGGCCCCCAGCATCTGGACGGACTTTTCGAGGAAATCTCCGGAGCCAGGTGAGAATTGGCTCGGTGTATTTGTGTCAAAAGCCGCGGCGCGGGCGGCGACTGTCAGGGAGAAGACCAGCAACGCGCTCAGGCCGGTTTTCATGTTCCCGCGGTCCTGGACATGATCTCGGTAATTTTAATCCCAAAGTTTTCTTCCACCACGACGACTTCACCGCGAGCCACCAGCTTCTGGTTCACGTAAAGGTCCACGGACGCATTGGCCGATTTGTCCAACTGGACGACCGATCCGACGTTCAACTGCAAAAGGTCGCGCATGGAGATCTGACAACTACCCAACTCGACCGTCAGTTTGATGGGCACATCCAGAAGGAACTCCAGGCTCGGAATGCTTTCGGCGGTGGTGCTCATAAGATTTGAGAGTGGTAATTCCGTGTCACAGGGCTAGGACGCCAAAATACCGGTCACTTCAACAGCGCCCTTGTTTCCCGAACTGCCCAACCGGCCGAGGTACTTCGGGATACCCGCCAGGCAAATCTGAGCCTGGTTGAGCTGATTCGAATCGAGCGGGATGATGTCACCCACCTGAAAATTCAGCAGATCGCGCGTCTTGATCTCCAGATCCCGCCACTCGGCCGTGAGCGGAATCTTGATCTCGTCAAAACCAGGATTCCAGCGTGGCACGGAGGTTTCCCGCGTGGACCTTTCCTTCTTTACCGTATCGACTTCGATCGAAAGGTGCCGAATGAGTGGATCGACCATCTTCACCGGCATGACCATAAGCATCTGCTCAATGCAGTCGCCTATGCCCGCCTCCATCTTCATCAGGAAGAAGCTCTCGTCAGCCTCGGCAATCTGGAGAAAGCGCGGATTGCTTTCATGGCCGAGCAGGGTGGCTTTCAAAGTGTCCCCGCTCTTCCACGCGGAGCACCATTCGTTGATCGCGATCTGGGCCATTTGATTGACCAGAGCAATCTCGACTTCGCGCAGGGCGCGGTTCGGGTTGACCGAGAATCCCTTGCCTCCAAGCATTCGATCCGCCACAGACAGCGCCAGCGGTGGCGGCACATCCAGCACCGCCACGCCGCGCAGCGGATCGATCTTGTAAAGAATCATGTGGCGGGGTGGCGGAGCGCTATCCACGAACTTGGGCAACGTCACCGTGTCCAGCGAAAGCAACTCCAGAGTGAACTCGATGCGGAGGAAGAGCGACAAACGCGCGCCCACGCCCCGGATAATGGATTCGTTGTGGGACTTGAATCGATGCAGCTCGCTCGAAGAAAGCGCGGCAGACTGGCCGAAGGCAAAATTCCTTACCCGATCCGACGGAAGCGACGTTTTTGCGCCGCGAAAAGTGAACACCTGCACGGCTTGCGCCGGAGCGGCAGTTTGAACGGGAGATGAACCAACGCGAGCCATGCCATGTTCTATTGAACGATAAACTCCGTAATGATGACTTCCTGGATTGTGCCTCGGCCCATGATATCATTGAACAACGCCAGAAGCTGTTGCCGCAAAAGATTCCTAAACCCCGCCTTTTCGACATCGTCAATCGTAAGGCTGGAGAGGGCGCCCGAAGCGACGTCCAGCAGCCGTTCCCGGTTGAAGTTCACACGCTCGACCAACTCCTGATGTTCGCCCAGCAACGACAGGCGCGCCACGGCGAATCGCGTCGCTGAAGTACCGGCAAGGTTTACCACGATCTTGTCCGACTTCGCTTCGTCCCTGGGTTCCCCTTTGAGGTCGAGCAGCACGAATTTGGGCGTATCCCCTTCCTTGGTGTCGTCGCCTGGATGATAAGCCACGGCATCGCGGGTCAAAGGGATTGGCAGCTTAGTGTTTCTGCCCGTCGCTTTGGGTTTCTTAGCTCCTTTTTCCTTCGCCGCCCCGTGTCCGCCGCCGTGGGAATCAGCTTTAGCCGGTGCTTCCTCTTTTTCCTTCGCCGCGTCCGCGTGCTCTTCGCTGGGCGCAGATCCTTTCTTGTCCCACCAGGATTTCAACTGGATGGTACCGATGGCCAGCAGCGGAGTCATAACCAAAACAATCACCAACGGCAAATAGGAGGCGAGGCCTCCCTTGCCGCCTGGAGCGGCTGGGGCGGGTTGTCCTCCCTCACCGCCGCCAGTTCCCTCAGCAGGCGCAGGTGCTTGTTCAGGCGCAGGTGCTTGTTCAGGCGCAGGTGCTTGTTCAGGCCCATCAGCCATATTCTAAGCCGTTATCTGACCAACTGGACGATTTCCTGCAAAATACTGTCGCTTGTCGTGACCACCCGGGCGTTCGCCTGGAACGCTCGTTGGGTCGTGATCATATTGGAAAACTCGCGCGCAATGTCAACATTCGACAATTCCAACGCGCCGCTTTCGATGCGGCCCAGGCCGTTGGTTGTGGCCTTTGCGCTTGCCGTGGCTGTCGCGATGCCGGCAGGGCTGGAACCAAATGGAGAGGTGGCAGAAGTGCCCGCCAACGGCCCCGCTACGGTTATCCCCGTATAGAGGTTTGCCCCTTGTTTCAGTAGAGCGCTGGGGTTAGTGAATTTCTGCAACAGAATCTTGCCGCGGACGAATTGGCTGCCGTCACTGAGCAGCATGTTGAGGTTCCCGCTGCCGTCGATGGACACATTCTGTACGCCGGCGGTCGCGGCAGTTGCGGCCAAACCTGCAGGCAATGTGGCGGGCTTGTCCAGCCTTATGTCGCCGATGGCGTCCGCGTCAGCATAGTCCGCGGCCGCGGGAGACCCGCTGAAGCCCTGGACGCGAAGCCCTTGATCCGTGACAAGAAATCCAGTCGCATCAACACGAAAGTCACCAGCCCGGGAGGCAAAGTATTCATTGTTGGCGTTCTTCACAATGAAAAAGCCTTCGCCACTGATCGCCAGATCCGTTGTTACGCCGGTTTGACTCACCGCGCCTTGCGTAAACAAGTTCCGCACAGAAGCAACCTCCACACCGTTTCCGACCTGCACTGAGGCCGTCCCGGAACGGGTTCCCTGGTCGGGCGTTCCAGGCCGGAGTGTTTGATTGAGCGTGTCTGCAAATTCTACGCGGCCCGCCTTGAAGCCGATCGTGTTTACGTTGGCCAAATTGTTTCCGATGGTGTCGAGATTCGTCTGGAATTGCCGGATTCCCGTGACGCCTGTGTTGAGTGCTCGAATCATAGTATCGGTTTCGTGTTGAGGTTAACTGCTAATTTTGGTTCGCCAAACGGATAGTCAGAATGTCGTCCAGATCGTATCGATCTTCGCCAATGATCAGTTTTGGATCGCTCCCTTCCATGTCGAAACCCTTCACGATGCCCTTCGCCACGCCGGTCTTTTCCGACTGAACGACGACTTCCCGATCCAAAAGCGACATGGCCTGCAAAATCTTCTGCTGGGAGCGCATCTGCGCGATGTCGGCCGTCATTCCTTTGGTTTGCTCCAGGCTCGTGAATTGCGCCATCTGCGCGATGAACGCCGTGTCGGTCTGGGGCGCCAGAGGATCCTGATTGGCCAACTGCGTGACCAGCAATTTCAAAAAATCTCCCTGATCCAAAATCTTCGCCGGGATGCGGATCTCCTGCTTCGGATTGTCCGCCGTCTTTCCCGCGGAAACGGTTTTGTTCAATGCCTCTGAAGCGGGTGCGATCATAAATCAGGCCCAGCTTTCCCAGCCATTGCCGGATTGGGCTGCTTTCGCCGCCGGTTGCGGTTTCTTGCGCGCCGGCGTTTCCTGTGCGAACCGGAAATCCAGTTCGCGGAAATCCTGGAAGTTTCTTCCCTCATCGTCCGCGTGCTGGCGCAGATTCTGGTTCTGCGTATCCGAATTCATCGGATTGAAATTCTGCGACCACGCGCTGCGGTCGCCGCTGCTTTCGAGCGGCTGTAATTGGACACCGCGATTCGCCAGATGCGCTTGCAAGTCGCGCCAACTGGGCGCGAGCGCATCCCAGTTGCCGTTTTCCAGTTTCGCGTGGATAACCAGTTGGTTCTCCTGCATCTTCAACCGCAGATTCAACTCCGTCTCCTGGTCCGGACGAATCCGCACGACCCAGTCGTTGGAGCCTGCAGAACGGAAAGTTTCGATCGCCGACCAGATTCTCTCGACAAGCCTGGCATGGAGGTGCGCTTCCGTGCGGCCCGAAGCAGAAGTCCCTTCCAGCGAACGGGCATGCTCCAGATGATCGAGCCAGGGTTTGGATATCGCGAAATCAGCCATCCGTTCTGCGGACGAGTCCACGCGCGCCCGATTCAGATCATTCGCGGCCACAGCGCGAACTCCGTTCCAGGAAGGGCTGTCATTTCTGCCTGAGTTCGGCATATTTTTCCAGGCCAGTTCGGTGCGTGGCTCGTAATCTTTGGTCGAAACCATGTGCTCAGGGTGTTGAGCATCTCCTATGCCGCCACGATTCGCCGACCGGCTCAGCTTTGGAAATCGAATCTCCGGCTTCGCGACCGCGCCGCCGGAAATCGACTCGACTCGCACAGCCTTCATGTCCGCAGGAACGGCCGAACGGTCCGCGGGAGCCGTGCGTTCGGAACCTGGAGACGCTCCGATTGGCAGTTCATTCCGGGTTGTTTTTTCCGCCGGGACATCCGGTCCGTTTGAAGCGGGGCCAGCGGACGATTGTTCCGGTGGTCTCGATGTGTCGCTGGAAGGCTGCGTGGTTCCGTGCGGGCCAGGGATATCAGGACTGGACGTGTGAAGCTCGGTTGGAACGGCCTCGTTCGAGGTCACGCCCGCCAGCGGCCCCAGCACAGGAAGACGTGTGAACGTCTGCAAACTGGCGGCTTTCGGATCAGTTCTTCCATGGGCTGGCTGAGCGTTTTCAGGGCCTGCAATGTGGGCTGGAGGTATGCTCTCCGCAGCCAGATTCGCCACTTGATTGGCTGGGCGACTCAGTCTCTGAAATCCATTCTGGGCTTCTGCGGCACGCGTATCACCGTTCGATCCCGCAGTTGCTGCAGCGTTTCCAGAGAGGGATTGAACTGGAAAACCCGAGGGCTGCGCTGCGACTGATTTGCTGACGACGTGACTGGTCTGAGGCTTGGCCAACTCCTCTGCCGTTGCACTCTCTTTCGATGTGACTCCCGTCTGGATGCGTTCGCGGTAGGGCGCAGCAGTCTGTACCGGCTTGGAAGGGTTCCTGATCGCTTCCTGTAAATCTTGAGATCGAAGCGAGCTGACGGCCGCGTGGGCGCTCGCACCGGACCGAGGCGCCGCGGCTTCCGCATCCGCGGAACTCGTCGAATTCTCGCTGCTGGCCGCGGGCGTTACCGCTGGCTCCTTGGACACAGCGTCAGCTTTGACCACTTGTTCTGGGATGCCGGGAGCGCCGGCGTGGAGAGAAGCGGGCTTGTTGGCCTGCGAAATCGACGGGATTCGGACGCCGGACTGAGGTTTTGGGTTGCCCGCTTCGGCTTCTGGCTGTGTGGAAGCGGCGTTACTCGAGACAAGTTGGGTAGCAGGCCCATCGGAATTCGCAGCGCGCTCAAGCCCTTTGGTGGCTGTCGGCAACCCAGGTTGAGCGAATTCGATGCTTCCGATTGTGCGTTGAGACGGATTGAACGAGTTGCTCTGTTCACTCCCGCCGCTATCGGCCGCAGACTCACTGCTGAGCACCATGTTCTGCACTGCGCCGCCTGCGCGCAGGACTGTTTGCGCGGAACCGGGCGCTACGTTTTTCTGCACCCCGGGCAAGCCGCCGACTATGCCGTCGAGATCACCGGACTTCGGACCATCAGGGGTGTGGAAGACGGAGTCGCTGGCCAGCTTTGGATCTCCTTCAACTGTGGCGTGGCCCGAGATGCCCGGCAAAAGCGCGTTGATTTCGAGGTTGTCCGCTGGCGAGGTAACGAAGTCCCATTGCCCGGAGAGCTTGATGCCTCTGTGGCTCGATTGCTCTGGCGGGCTGGAACCCGGACCATCCAGGTTCCCTATCACACCGGCTCCACCCTGGAGCGGCGCATAAGACTTTGGAAATGACGGAATAGGCCTTCCAAGCCGAGTCGCGTGCGGTTCCGAATCGCCCACGGCAGCAATCCCGGAAATAGTTGATTCCGGGGCCGAGCCGGCTTTTGTTTTCACCGCAACCAGCGGCGCCAACGGCGCGGCCAGCATCAACACGGATTGGACTGCTTGCGTGCTGGCCAGCCGGATCACATCAAGATCGCTGGCCGGAGATTGATCCTGGCCATTGGTCTGCCCGCCGTTCTCGCCCGCTCTTTCCTGAGCCGCCGTTTCTGGAGTGTTCCCTGGAGCGCTATTTCCGATGGTCGCGGTCTCTGTTGAGGCCTCGGCGGATGCTGGAACAACTGCCGGACCGTTTGAAGTAGCATTGGAAGGCATCGGCTGTTCTGCACCGCTTTGAGGGTGGCCGTCGGTCTGGATCGTGAGCACTCCAGGGGCCGCACCCGTCAAAAGCGATTCAAATGAACCCGCGAACGCATCTGCTTCCGAAGGAGCCGGCGCGAGTCCGCTTAAGAGGTTCTCCCCGCCCTGATTGGTGGCGGCTTTATCAAGAGAAAGGATATTCATTTCGTGGCCTGAAGCTTGGGCATTTCGCCGAGTTTGCGAATCCTTTGGCTGATGTCAGTGGCTTTGCCAGTGTCTTTGGTGAGGCTGTTCGTGGCAAAATTTTCCAAGATGGCCGCTTGATCTTTGTAGGGCATGAAAAACAGGACCCGTGCGACATCATCCACTTCCATGCCGTTGAGAATCTGCACCGCCGAGGCGGGAGGCATGTTGGTGACGGCATAAACTTGAGCCAGGCCCTTCACTCGAGCTTCTTCGTTGGTGTATCGAATCGTCATCTGGTTTGTCAGCTCCTTCATCATTGCGGCCTTGGCTTCGAGCACCTTCTGGGTCAGCACGCCAATCTCCTGTTTCTGTTGCGCCAGGAATCGCGCGAACTCCTGCAACTGATGCTCCTTGGCCAACAGCGCGGCCCGCTCCCGACGGAGCTCGTCCCGAAGAGTCTTTACGTCCGGATTGTTGAACGAAAGCGATCCCGGCTCTCCCACGGCGCCGGAAAACGCTGCGGTTGCCGCGGGCGTCGGCGTGGAAGCTTTGTGGGTATCCTCGGCTGCGCCGTGGGCTGTTTCACCGTGGGTCTCACCTGCGGCGGCGGCTTCCGTGACACCGTTGGTGGCAGTTGAAACCGCATTGGTGCCCGCACCGTGCGCCGTGGTTTGCGGCGCCGGTTTCTGGAAAATCATCATCACCGCCATCGTGATCGCGAATGCAACCACGCCAATCACGGCGGCGAACCATTTGTTTGTCAGCAGTTTTGTCATACCTGAATTACCTCCACTTTAAGGCGAAATCGCCCATGGATTTCAGGGTCGCCAGATCGTCAAGCATTCTTTGTTCCTGCCGCGCGGCCTGGAGTTGGTGGCGTGCCAATTGCCTTTGATGGACTTTTTCCACAATTTCCCGCTCCTGGCGGGCTTCAAGCAGGATTCGGGATTTCTCATCGAGAATCGCCTTCGCCTTCTCCAATTCGGCCTGACAACGGCGCGAAGCCTCCTGCAGCGCTTTCAGGCCACTCTGCAGTTGCTGCATGTCCTCCGAGTTAGCGATCGTTCTGAGTGTGGCGCGACGGCGGTCGAACAGATCTTCGATTTCGTTTTGGATCTGGCGAAATTGAGCCGCAATCTTCTCAAACTTGGCTTGCGCCAAGGCAAAAGCCTCCAGGGCCTTCGTTTCCCGATCCATCCGCACGGTCAACACAGCTTGCAAAGGAAAACGAAAGGCTTTCATGGGAATTCGTGCCGAGTCTCAAGCGCCCGTAGCGCAGACTTTCAATCTGCCATATCGCGGAATTGCATTCCGCAACCACCCGACAAAGTCGAGCGACCTCCAGCAGGCCAGAGCGCCGCCGATTCCAAATCGGCGATACGGCAGGTTCCAAACCGGCGCTACCATCCAGCCTGCGAAGACGTTGATCATGAACGACCGCGTTGTTTCTTGTCCGCGGGCGGCGGCGGGGGCGGTTGCATGACGTCGCCCAATCTTTTCCAGCTTTCTGGGGCAGCCTTGGATTCACGGATACCCTGCCGCAGGAAATCCATCATCGGTCCGTGCAGGCGAATCGCCTGGTCGATCACCGCATTGCTCCCGGCCGCGTAGGCGCCAATGGTAATCAAATCCTGGTTCTTCCGGTAAATCGCCATGGTCTCACGCGCACGCCCGGCCAGATCCAGTTGCTCGTCTGTCAGCAAATCTCGCGTCAAGCGGCTGACGCTCTCCAACACGTCGATGGCCGGGTAATGATTCAAAGAGGCCAGCTCGCGGCTCAAAACCAGGTGCCCGTCCAGGATTGACCGAACCGCATCAGCGATCGGATCGTTCATGTCGTCCGCTTCAACCAGGACGGAGAAAAGGCCCGTGATCGAGCCGTTGTCGTCGTTGCCGGCGCGTTCTAACAATTGCGGCAACAACGCAAACACCGAAGGGGTGTAGCCGCGGGTGGTGGGGGGTTCGCCGACGGCCAGCCCGATTTCGCGCTGGGCCATGGCAAATCGGGTCACCGAATCCATCATCAGGAGGACGTTTTTTCCCTCCGCTCGAAAATACTCGGCAATCGTCATCGCCAGGAATGCGGCCTTGATCCGGACCAGCGAAGGTTGGTTGGAAGTTGCGACCACGACGACAGATTTGGCACGCCCGGCGTCGTCGAGGTCCCGCTCCAAGAATTCGCGCACTTCACGGCCGCGTTCGCCGATCAGCGCGATGACGTTGACATCGGCTTCCGCGTGGCCTGCCATCATGCCAAGCAGCGTCGATTTGCCGACGCCGCTGCCGGAAAAAATCCCCAGACGCTGGCCGCGGCCGCAGGGAACAAAAGCGTCAATCGCTTTGATCCCGGTTTGGAACTGACGGGTGATGCGGTCTCGCTTGAGAGGGTGCGGCGGCGCGAGATTCAATTCCTCCAGCGCCATCCGAGGAATCGGCTCGCCGCCATCGATCGGATGGCCCAACCCGTCGATGACACGGCCTTTCAATTCCGCTCCAACCGGCACGCGCAACGGCGCGCCAGTCGCAACCACCAGACTGCCCGGATGAATCCCGTTCAATTCGCCCAGCGGCATCAAGAGGAGGTTCTCGTTTCGAAAGCCAACCACCTCCGCCAACACCCCGTCGGGGTTGGAGGAGGATTCGATCCGGCAAATGTCACCCATGGCGGACATCGGCCCGCGCGACTCGACCACCAGGCCGATCATCTGCGCGACCCGTCCGTGTCGTTCGACGAGAGGCGAAGCCCGAAGGCGTGTGCGCGCCTGTTGAACCTGAGTCGGCGTCGGAGCGAACTCTTCGACGAGTTTGATCATTCTAAACCCGTAGTGGCACGGGCGTCTCGCCCGTGTATCATTTGTATTCGAAGCATGGACGGCACAGGCGGGACGCGCGTGCTACGTACTCTTGTCGTCCATCGGATCATTCGTTCACGGCTTTTCTGAGCAATTCGATCTTGGTTTCACGCCGCGCGTCCAATTCGCCAAACTTCGTTTCCACCAGGCACCCGCCCCGGTTGATTTTGGCATCCGGATGAAACTTGAGGATGGAAGCGCCGCCCGCCCGGTTCAGGAGCGACGACTGGTGTTGTTCAAGCAAGGCAAGGTCATCTGGGTGCAGCACAACGGTGATCTCGGTGTCGTGCTCGACCAGATTCATCGCCTCCCGGACGTAGGCCTCCACCATGTCCGCTGAAATGGGGATGCCGGACGTAAGTTTGATGGCCGATTCGGCGGCGAGCATGATGACATGCTTTTCCAACGCCTTGAACATCTCCGTGACCTGCACCTGAATGTTCTGGTTCAGGTTCTCCAGAAAGCCGACGACCTCCGCATGATGAGTGGACTCCCATTCACGACGTAATTCCTCGGTCTTCTGAGCAAAGCGTTGCTCGGCCTCGCGCTGCCCGCGCTCGAAGCCGGACTGTTCCCGCGAACGCAGATCTTCTTCGGTGATCTCCGGAGCCGCGCGGTGCGAATTTTGCGCGGGAGAGCCGCCGCCGCTCAAACGCGGTTTGAAGCTCGCCAGCCGGATATCCCGCAAATGGCCGAGAATCGAGACGTTGTTGGCGACGTTGATCATACGAAATTGGATTATTGACCGCCGATATCGAGAGAGATTTCGCCTTCGGCTTCGAGTTTCCGAACGACATCGATGATGCTATCCTGAGCGTGTTCGATTTCCCGCAGGGTAATCCGGCCCAGGTTCGAGATTTCGTCCGTCACCGTGTCCGCAGCGCGTTTGGAAACAGCCCCGAGCAGCGCGTTGCGCAAGTTTTCGTTCGCGGCGCTGAGCGCAATCGCGAGCGTGGAAGCATCGATTTCCCGCAGAATCTTCTGCAAAGCTTTGCCGTCCAGCACCGCCAAGTCGTCGAACGTGAACATCTTCATGCGGATCGACCGCACCAACTCCGGCGTGCGCTCGTCCAGCTTGTTGAGGATGTTTTGCCGATGTGTCTTGTCCATCACGTTGAGCACGGCTGCCGCGGATTTCACGCCGCCGGTTTGGTTCAGGGCGCGAGAGATCTTGGGCCCAATCTTTTTGGACAGCACTTCGCCGACAGTCTCGACGACTTCAATCGGCGTGGAGGAGAGCGTGGCGAGGCGTTCAACGACCTGCTCGCTCAGGTGTTCGGGAAGGTTCAGCAAGACTTCTGCGCCTTTCTGCGCGCTGAGGTAGCTGATCACGAGCGCAATTGTTTGAGGCTGTTCTTCCTTGATCAGGTTTACGATGGCCAGCGGCTCCATGTCGATGATTTGCTGCATTGTGGCCACGGAGGTTCGGCGGGTCGAGACGCGCCCGATGATTTCCGCCGCCTTGAACATACCGACAGATTTTTCGAGGACGGCCTTGGTGTACTCAACTGAACCACCCAGCGCGGCGTTGGCCTGGAGCGCCATTTCGGTAAATTCCTTCAGAACGGCAGTCTGCTGCTCAAGATTCATGAGCGGCAGGTTGGCCATTTCTGCCGAGATTAGCTCCCGTTCGTTGTCGTCAAAATGCTTGAGGAGGATGCTGGCGCTGTCTTCCCCAAGAAGAATCAAGAGGGCAGCCAACCTTTGTAGGTGGGTCATGCCCTCAAAGCCCGTTGAAGTTCCTCGTAAATCGGGTGGCATAGTGCCTTTCTAGACTTCTTCAGTAGTCTCCTGCGTTTTCCGGCTCAACCAACTTCGGGCGGCCTGGCTCATCTTCGCCGGGTTCTCGCGGATCAACTGCTTCAGAACTTCGATCGTAATCCGTTCAGGCGCTTGCTGGCCAAGGCCGAAGTCCATAACCAGTTTCGACTTCGCCGCCTGCAATTCTTCGACTTCCTGTTCTTCAGGCATGATGTCTTCGATGCGCTGCTGGCCGTCAACCGCCTGCGCGACGCCCGTTGGCATCCCCATGCCAGCGACCATGCCGGGCACACCGGCCGGCGCATCATAGACCAACTGGCCGCCAACCAACTGACCGACCGGAATGCCCGTGGGGAGAAGTTCCTCGGACGAACTGCGGACCAAGCGCCAGAAACCGATCAAGGCCGCCAGTCCCAGCACACCGTAGAGCACCCAACGGCTGACGTTCGTGTATAGTTCCTTACGCTGTTCTTTATCCAATTTCGCCTCCATTTTGACGTCGTGGTCCTTATTGAAATTGACGAGAGTCAGGGTGACGTTCTTAACTTCGCCCAAATCCGTGCCCAATTCCACACCAAGTGCATTCGCCACGGCTTCCTTGAGCTTCCGCTCGGTGTCTGCCACTTGATTCGTGGAAGCATTGGCAAAGATCGGATTGCCGTTCGTGTTGACCATGACAGCAGCGCTAAGTTTTTTGATATTGCCCGCGAGCTGAGTCAGATTCGTTCGGGAGCTGCTGACCGCGTAGTCCGTCATGGTGTCCTTCTTGGTAACGTTATTGGTCAAAACGGGGTAGGCGCTGGAGGCGCTTTCCGTGCTCGCATTCGTAGTAACCCCAGGAACACCTCCGGCCTGCGGAGACATCGTGTTGCTAATGTCCTCCTTGATGCTTTGCGTGCGAAAAGAGTCTCGATTCGGGGCGAAGTACTCGTCCTGCTTCGTCAGGGTTTCGTTATTGATATCGGCCGCGACTCGAACCACCGCCTGATTGGGGCCAAGGACCGTGTCCAACATGCCTTTGATCTTGTCCTCCAAGTACTTCTCCGCCCCGCGCTTGAACGCCAATAGGCTTGTGCCGACAGAAGTCAGCGAGCCTTCGTCAGAAGTTTCCGAGAGGACATTCCCGGCGTTATCAACCACGCTGACGCCGTTGGCTTTTAGGCCTTCAACGGAATTCGCGACCAGAAAACGGATCGCGTTTACGGTGGATTGCTCGATCTGGACATTGCCTCGCAGTTTGACAAACACTGCTGCCGTTGGTTTCTTTGATGGATCGACCAGCAGGCGGCTCTCCGGCCTCACAATCTTGACCTGGGCGGACTCGACGCCATCAAACTTCGCAATGGTCCTGGCTAATTCGCCTTCTAGCGCGCGCATGTAGTTGACTTGCTGAACGAAGTCGGACATCCCGAAGGCCGGCTTGTCAAAAATCTCGAACCCGACCCCTTCGCTCTTGGGCATGCCTTTGGTGGCCAACTGCGCACGGGCCGAATGCACTTGGTCCGTGTAAACGTAGATCGAGCTGCCACCAGATTTGCTCTGGTAAGGAATCTTCATCGCGTCCAACTCGGACATGATCCGTCCAGCTTCCGCGATATCAAGGCGGGCAAATAACAGAGAATACGAAGGCCGGCTGGACCAATAGACTAGCCCGCCCAAGCCGACCAAAACGGCGAGGCCGGAAATGACAATGATGACTTTCTGGTTGAGCCCAAGCTGGCCCCAGATTTTGCTGAGTTGTTGGCCCAGTAATTTTAGCGCCTGCATCTGCGAATTAGACTTAAAAGTTTAGGACAAAGATTCACCCCGCCACCCACATGCGAACGCGCAAAACGCGCGATTACACCTGCATTCGCATCAGTTCCTGGTACCCCTCCAGGAGCTTGTTCCGAACTTCAACCATGAGCTGAAAAGAGACACTGGCTTCTTCCATGGCGATCATCGCCTGGTGCAAAGGAATATTCTGGCCGCTTAAAACGCCAGTGACGGCGTCGCCAGCCGCCATCTGCTTCGCGTTGACTTCATTGACAAACTTGCCCAAGAGGTTGTCGAACCCTGCCACGGACTGGCCCTGCGATGGCGTGGCGGGAAGAGGCAACGCTGACGGTTCATGGATCTCAGGCCCGCTGATTCCCTTTCCTTTTCCCGCCAGGGATTGAGCGCGGAGATTGAGCAGTTCGGAGGAAAGCCCGCCGCCGAAGGCGTTGTTCAGTGAGATAGGTGTCATTTATGCGGTGGGCGTTTGAGGCTGGTTAACGACGCCCGATCGCAAGCGTCTGCAAAGTCATCGTTCGCGCGTTCTTCACGACGGCCAAATTGGCTTCGTAGGCGCGGGATGAGGCGATCATGTCCGCCATTTCCTCATGAATATTGACATTTGGATAGCGCACGAGAGAAGTGGCTGGATCCGCATCCGGATGCCCGGGTTGGTAAACTTCGTTGGGAGGCCGGTTATCCTTGATGATGCGCGCTACTTTCACCGCTTGCGGAACGGCCTCGGAATCTTGGCCGAGCTTTTCTTGAAGAATCGTTTCGAATCGGACGATTTGCCTTTGATACGGCTGCCCGTTGGCGGCCTTGGTCACGTTGGCGTTGGCGATGTTCTGCGAAAGGACTTCCAGCCGCACTCGCTCCGCCTGCAGAGCGGAAACCGAACTATCTAGGCCTGCCATTAATTTCATCATACGGTACGCCTTACGGATTAAGCATTACGTCCCTGAATCGCTGCCCGCAGCTTCATCAAAGACGACGAGATGAACTGGGTTTGCACCGTGTGATTCAGGGTGTTCTGTTGCATGGCGACCAACTCTTTTTCAAGCTGGACCGTGTTGCCGTCGCGGTTCGGGGATATGGCGTTTTTGTCGATGACGATCCGAGGGTGAAGACTGGCGATCTCCTTTGCGTCGCGCGTCGCCACCGCCCGGCTCAACTCCTCGCCAAAATCGGATTCAACGTCGATTCGTTTGTAGTTTGGCGTCTCCAAATTCGCCATGTTACTGGCAATCGCCTCATGACGCAGGACGGAAGCGTCGAGCATCTTCTTTAGCCCTTGATAATTCGTCTGCGTAAAAAGTCCGTTGACCATAACTTTTTGCCGAGTGGTGCCAAGCACGCGACGTGCCATGGGGATTCCTTCCGCTGCGACCCTGCCGATGCAAGCGATTGATCCGAGCAGAATTTCCACGCGTTCGGGTTCAGTGTTCACTCTGCTCCAGCGTGCTGATGCCTGCCAAATCCGCACGAATGGGCACGATGACTACAATTCGATGCCTCCCGCGGGCCTTGCGTGAATGGCAGGAAGGACCGGACGAGAACTCACCGCTGTGGAGTTCGCATGGTGCGAGCAAATCCGCCATGGCTGGAAGAGTTGGACCGGTCAAGGTGAATTTCCGTTTCTGCACTGGCAAAAGTTTCCCTGTGTGAAGATTGAAACCTCTGGAGCAAGGAACTTTTTGCCGTCACCTTCCGGAGTGAGCATTGGATTGCGTCGAGCAGAAGAACGAGTCAACCACTTAACGCTTCCCCGAGAGGGACGGCACGGAAACCGCTTCGCCCCATCCAAGTCAATGAGTATTCAGAAGATTCTCGTCGCGACTCGCGGAGAGAACCCCAATTTTCTTTGACGAATGCCGAAACCACGTTCAGATAGTCTCAGATAGTTCAGTTCAGATATGCAGATGAGCAAAGTGTTCGCGATTCTCATCGCCCTGATCTTTTCGCAGGGCCTGCTTTGGGCGGCAGAGGGTTCGTCCGTGGCGACGTCACAGAACCCTGTTGCCAAATGGCGCGCGGCTGCGGAAAAAGGCGAGGCGTGGGCGTGCTTCAACATGGGCCTGGCGTACCAGCTTGGCCGGGACCTTGGAAAAGACGAAATGGAAGCGTTTAAGTGGTACCAGGTGGCCGCGGCAAAGGGCTTCGCACCCGCTCAGGCAAACCTGGCTTACTGCTACGAGATGGGGGTCGGCACACCTGTGGATTACTCCTTAAGCGTGAGGTGGTATCAGGCGGCTACGCTTCAAGGCCATGCTTTCGCTCAATACAACTTAGGAAAGAAATACCAAACCGGGCCAGGCGTGCCAATCGATCCGAAGAAGGCGGAGGAGTTGTTCAAGCAAGCAGCGCAACGAAACTTTGTTCCTGCCTATTTCAGCCTCGGCCAGATCTTCGCCAACGATACTTCCGGGAGCGCGGATTACCGCGAAGCCTTCCGATGGTTTCGCATGGCGGCGGAGCAAAGTTACGCCCCTGCCCAACACGCCCTGGGCTATCTCTACTTTGAAGGCAAAGGCGTCCAGACGAATTACTTCGAGGCTGTGAAATGGTATGGTTTCGCCGCAAGCCGGAATTTCACAGACTCGCATTACAACCTGGCGATCTGCTACGAACGCGGCTACGGCGTCCCCCAAAACATCGTGGCGGCCGTCACTCACTATCGGACGGCGGCGGAACTGGGCCATTCATTCGCCCAATACAGCCTGGGGGTTTGCTACTACGAAGGCAAAGGAGTGGAAGCGGATTTCCTCCAAGCTTACAAATGGTGGAACCTCTCCGCCGTGCAAGGGATTCCCGAGGCGGCTTCCAGCCGGGAGATTCTGGCTCGTTTGATGACCGAGAGCCAGATCAAGGAAGGCCAGCGCTTAGCCAGCGAATTCGTCCCCAGACAATCCGGGAACCAGGAGAGCCCCAAGATGGTCGCGACGCCATCAACCGACGTCTCCGAAATCAAACGCGTAGGAACCGGTTTTCTGATTTCCCAGGACGGTTTCCTGTTATGCACGCTCCGAACAGTTGCCGACGCCACGAATAATATCCAGGTGATTACGGAGGCGGGGAGTTTCAAAGCGGATGTGGCCACGGTCGATTCGCTGAGCGACATTGCCTTGCTGAAGGTATCCGGCGCTTTCCAGTTCCAGCCATTGCCCCTCGTGGTGATGCGGGAGCATGCGGTCAAAAGCGAAGTTCTCGCGCTCGGTTTTGAAAGCGAGAACCAGGGCCAATTCAACCCTAAAGCCGCGCGATGCACGATCCAGACGCTGCATGGATTTCAAGCGGACCCGCGGCAGTTTACCCTGGCGCCGCACATTGCGCGCTCGTTTGCCGGCACTGCCCTGGTGAACCGGCACGGGCAGGTCATCGGAATGCTGCTGAACGACCCGGAGGAACGCGGATCGACCGCCGCCAACGAGCATGGTCCCGCCAACAGCTATGCGCTCAAGAGCGATCATTTGATAAAGTTTCTTGAACGCTTCCCGGAGGTAAAGGCGAGCATCGAGGACATTAAACCGGGAGAAGGGTTGGCCACGGAGGAGATTCAATCCCGAACTCGCGCGGCCAGCGCCTTGATACTGATCTTATGAAACAACGGTTCGGCCTGCAAATTGCTTAGCACCCCTTGACATATGCGATTGGTTGTGGCGTTGGCCGGTGGCTTTGGATTCTTGACGGTCGTGCTGGGAAGCGTGGCGTGGAATAAGCCGATCGAGGTTTCGTTCGTCAACGGGGCGATCTCGGCGTTTTTTGCTGGAATTCTCTTGCGCTGGTGGATGAAGCTTTGGATCTCCAGCCTGGAGCAAGTTTCAAGACAAGATGAGATGGCAGCGACCCTCGATCAGCTTGAGGCCAAACAGGCAGAAAGCAACCTGAGTGAATCCGGAAAACCATGATCCTTCGAGATCTGACGTGAAACCTCATGTCGCAGAAAAAATGTCGGGCAAAGTGGCGAAGCTGTACCACACCTCCGGCATTAAGGGATTTTCCGAAGAGGAATTGGTCCTCAAATACGCGCCTTTAGTCCTCAAAATGGTCCATCGCATCGCTCCGATCGTGCGGTCGGTCGTCGATTTCGATGATTTGAAGAACGTCGGCTACCTTGCTCTAGTCCAGGCGGCGCGCGCTTTCGATCCCGATCTGGGGGTGGCTTTCGAGGTCTATTGCAAACATCGGGTTCGGGGGGCCATTCTGGACGAACTCCGAAAAAACTCTCCGGTCACTCGCACCGTTTATTCAAAGTGGAAAAAGCTGGAACGAACGATTCAGGAGCTGGAGGAGAAACTCGCTCACACGCCGACGGAATCGGAGATTGCCTCCGCTCTCGGCACGACCGTCAACGGCTACCGCGAACTCCTCGATGAATTACGGCTCGTGGCCTATGTCTCGTTGGATGAGATTTCGTCCCAGGAGAGTGACTCCGGTGAATTCACCCCCTTCCAATTAGCCGACCTGCACCAGGTCGATCCCGCGGGCCAGGTGACCGCAAGGGATTTGCAGGAACTGGTCCGCGAGCGTATTCTGCAAATGAGTCCGCAGCAAAAGAAGATTCTGACTCTTTATTATTACGAAGGCCTCCGCTTCAAAGACATCGCCGTGCTCATGAAAGTGAGCGAATCCCGGATCTGCCAAATCCATACCGAGGCGATCATGGTGCTGCGTGCCTTCCTTGACAGAGAACAAAGTTTGGTCAATAAGTTCTGACTAATCCTATGATCGTCTTTATAGGTCTCATCGTCATGTGCGGCGGTATTGTCTGGGGGTTCACCCATGGCGGCGGAAAGCTGGGAGACCTGTTCCACATTGGTGAGATCGTCACCATTTTAAGCGTAGCCGTTGGATCTATGATCATCATGTCGCCCCTGAAGGTCTTGATCCAGGCGATCAAATTGGCGATCGGCGTTCTGAAAGGGGCTCCATTCAAGAAGTCGGACTTTGAGGATGTCTTGAAAGTCATGTACGAGCTGTTTGTCTTGGGCCGAAGAAATGGCATGATCGCCCTGGAAGAGCATGTGATGAATCCCGCCGCCAGCAGCCTGTTCAAGAAATACCCCTCCTTCCACAATAATCATTCCGCGCTGGAGTTTTTCTGTGACGGCTTGAGACCGATTGTCGATGGCCGAATCAAGCCGGATCAGCTTGCGCCTTTGATGGAAAAATCTTTGGAGAGCATTAAGCACGAAAAGCACACAGTGCCTTTGGTGGTGAGCAAAGTCGCCGATGCGCTTCCAGGCATTGGTATTGTGGCTGCGGTTTTGGGAATCGTGCTGACGATGGGCGCCATCAGCGGGGATGTGAGTTTGGTGGGTCAAAAAATCGGCGCCGCGCTCACCGGCACGCTCCTGGGGGTATTTCTCTGCTACGGGATCGTTGGACCGATCGCCACCAACATGGAGTTCTACAACCACGGGGAGATGACGTATCTCAATTGCATTAAGGAAGCGGTGGTCGCCTTCGCAAACGGCCTTCCTCCTCTGGTTGCCGTCGAAGTCGGGCGCCGCGTGCTCGAAGAGGATATGCGCCCCAACGCGGCGGATTTGGAGAGTATGCTCAAGACTTTGGGAGCTCAAAAGTAGTTACACCCTTAAGTAAGTAGAGAAAGTTTCAGCGTATGGCAGCAGGCGGCGGTGGATCATGGAAAGTAGCTTTTGCGGATTTCATGACGGCCTTGATGGCCTTGTTCCTGGTCTTGTGGATCTTGAATCAATCTGAGACCGTCAAAGGAAACGTCGAAGAGTTCTTCAAGAATCCGTGGAAGGCCGCCCTCAGTGATGCCACCGGCATAATCCCCGTTAAAGACGCAAGCGTCACCACATCCCAAAGATCCAACTTCGACGCGCCATCGGCAATCCAGTTGGACGCAGCCCGCCGGATTAACGAAGACCTCCTGAAGACCTTTGTCCAAAACAAGGAATTTCGCGAGCACCGGTCGATGGTGATTGACGTGACCTCGGATGGGTTGCTCATCAATTTCCTGGACAACCCGAGCCAACCTGTCTTCCAGATCGAGACCAACGCCGTCAAATTCACGGAGTATGGGCGCTGGGTTTTCGACACCGTGGCCTGGGAAATCGCGCGTTACCCATCCACTATGATCGAATTGGAGGGCCACACGGAAGGAGGCTTCAAGACTTTGCCTGGCGATTACGGAAGCTGGGAAGTTTCTATGGACGAGGCAAAACTTGCTCGCCAGTGGTTGCTCAAGGACGGCGTCAACGACAGCCAAATCGTCAAAATCTCAGGCTACGCCGGCACCCGACCCCTCAAAGACCGGCAGCCGAGTGATCGCTCCAACCGGAGAGTCACCATCATGATCCGCGCCGGACGGGAACCGGAATGACCCTCGACTATCTCCTATGGCCGGAACTTTCGTCCCATTTTTCGAGCGGCCGAGCGCAAGTGAAGCGCTGCCTCAATATCAGTTTAACCAGTACAAGCTTTCCAGAATTACGCTGGCGCCACCCCAAACCGTCCGCCACGTCGATAAAGGAGAAATCCGCTCCAAGCTTCTCAATGACCTCAAGAACGCCTTTGCGTTGTCGCTCCCTGAAGATGCGATCCAGCAGATTCTCGGCGAACTGAAGCGATATCGCTCCTCCTCCCGAGCCGTCCTTCAAAGCTTTGATGGAGATGTTTCCGCCGAAAGCGTCGAACTATCCGAAGAGTCTTCTGAGAAACCAGTCATCAAACTGGAAAAAGAGGGCGACAAGATCACTCACATCGTCGTCGAGTGCGAGTGCGGCCAGGAAATCACCCTGGACTGCATTTATTAGGATTGGGTGCAGCAGGCTACCAGCCCGTTTTCGGCGGCAACCGGCTGCCGATGCCGTTGAATTAACAAGCCATTGGTCTGTTCCACTCGGATGGCAATCGCAAAAAACGCACTCTAAAACTTCCCTCCGTACACCGCGTTTTTTCCGAGCGCCTGCTCGATCCGGAGCAACTGATTGTATTTGGCCAGCCGATCGGTCCGGCTTAATGAGCCTGTTTTGATTTGCCCCGCGTTGGTCGCGACCGCGATGTCCGCAATCGTTGCGTCTTCCGTTTCTCCGGACCGATGGCTGATGACCGCGGTGTAATTGTTCTCCTGCGCGAGCTCAACCGCATCGAGCGTTTCCGTGAGGGATCCAATCTGGTTCACCTTGACCAGAATCGAATTGGCCACGCCTTGATCGATGCCTTTCTTGAGGAACTTAACGTTCGTGACGAAAAGATCGTCTCCCACCAACTGGACGCGATCCCCCAATCGGTCCGTCAGCAGTTTCCAGGTCTTCCAGTCGCCTTCCGCACAACCATCCTCAATGCTGATGATCGGATACTTGCCGGTCAAATCTTCGTAGAACGACACTATCTCGTCCCCGGACAACTTGCGGCCCGTGCTCTTCTTGAAGACGTACTTCCCGCTCGCCTTGTCGTAGAATTCGGACGCCGCCACGTCCAGTGCGAGAAAAATCTCCTTCCCAGCCCTATAGCCCGCGGTCTTGATTGCTTCCAGGATGGCCTCGATAGCCGCTTCGGTACTCTCAAGCCTTGGCGCGAAACCGCCTTCATCCCCCACTGCCGTGGAAAGACCGCGCTTTTTCAATACGGATTTCAAGCTGTGAAAGATTTCCGTGATCGCGCACAGTCCCTCCGAATACGTCGGCAGCCCTTTCGGGACAATCATGAACTCTTGAAAGTCAATCGGCGCGTCCGAGTGCGCGCCGCCGTTGATGACGTTAGCCATCGGCACCGGAAGGACCTTGGCATTGGGGCCGCCAAGGTATTTGAACAACGGCAAGTTCACTGAGTCCGCCGCCGCTTTCGCCGCGGCGAGTGAAACGGCCAGAATCGCATTGGCGCCGAGTTTCGACTTGGTTTCGGTGCCGTCGAGGTCGAGCATGATCCGATCAACCGTCAATTGATCGAGCGCGCTGACGCCTTTGAGAGCCGGGCGAATCTTCTCCACGACATTCTTCACTGCTTTGCTGACCCCCTTGCCGAGGTAGCGGCTCTTGTCGCCGTCGCGGAGCTCAAGGGCTTCATGTTCGCCCGTGCTGGCTCCCGAAGGAACCGCCGCCCGGCCTACGATCCCAATTCCCAAAATGACATCGACTTCGACGGTTGGGTTGCCGCGCGAGTCGAGGATTTCCCTGGCCTGAATGTCCGAGATTACGCTCATAACCTTTGTTCGTGTTCGTTCAAATGAGCGCGCATCATAGAAATGATGGCGCTTGAGTCAAGGAAACCGTGACCGAATGACCCTTCGTCCGAAGTGGGAGAGGAGAATCGTCGGCGAATCCAAGTGGATCAGGTTTGTCCCGCGTTACAAGCAGGACGGGCCGCGTTCCGGTCGCGCAGTCAACAGCAGAATTACCGCAGATTGCTAATCAGCATTGAACCAGGGCCAGAGGTATTGTCGGTGGGAAACCAAAATCGCTTCGTCTTCTCGACGGCGTCGTAGCGCTTCTTGTCCATCTTCTCGATGCGAAGATCGGCCATGACCATATGCCCGCGATTGTTGTGGCGCAACGCCAGAGCACGCGACGCGAGACTCGGACCGACCTGCCCCGAATAATCGTTGGCGCTCAGATAACCTTCCATGAACAGCATGGTCTTCGACGGATCGAGAAATCCCGAAAGGTCCGTCGCATGGCAAATCGCGCAGTTCATCGCGTAACTGTAGTCTCGCGGGCGGTTGACGCTGCCAAAGCCCGCGGCTGGAGCGGCCTGCGCCGACCATTTCGGGCGCGACTTCTGGCCGAGTTCAATCTTGTCCGTCGGACACATGTACACTTCCTTCGTCTTCAGGTAAGGGAACAGCCGCCCGCTGGCAATGTCCGGCGTCCGGTTGTAAAGCCAATTCCGAAACCATGGGAGGTGCCCGTTTGCGTCCATGGAGTACATCGACGACGCCAGAGCGATCTGACGCAGGTTGTTGACGCAACTAATGGTGCGCGCGGATTCCTTCGCCCGAGCCAGGACGGGCAACAACATACCGGCCAAAACCGCAATAATCGCGATCACAACCAGGAGTTCGATAAGAGTGAAGGCGGCCCGTGATTGGCGCGAGTCATCGCTGGAGAAAGCGGAGAGGTCAGTTCGCATGGCGGTCGGTTGGAATTGCTGAATGCTAGGCTTCTAATGCTGAAAATCAAGTCTGTTTTGAACCGGACTTGCCATCGCTAGGACAAAACGTGCTAGTACTCACGCTCCGCCGCATTCTTGTCGGCGTGACTTCAGCCCCTTCACTGACACCCGACACCTGACACCGCACTCTGACAACTAACCGCCTTGTCATTCTCCCGTCCAAAAGGTAGCTTACGACTGACCTTGGAAGGGCGGAGGATCGCTCCCAGCGCAAGTTGGGGGAGGAAAGTCCGAACTCCACAGGGCGCGATGCCGCGTAACCAAAGCCTTGCGCTTCGGATAAATGCGGGCAGCGATGCCGCGAGGCGTCCTGACGGAAAGTGCCACAGAAACTTAAACCGCCTTCGGAAAATTCAAGTTTCAGATTTGAAATTCTGAGGGTAAGGGTGAAAAGGTGGAGTAAGAGCCCACCGCCCCAAGAGCAATCGCGGGGGCACGGAAAACCCCATCGGGAGCAAGGCCAAATAGGAAACCGCGGAGTAGCCCGCTCCACGGCCAGAGTCTGGCCCGGTTTCGGGTACTGGCTGCTGAGACAAATGATTCTCTCCCCCGGCCTCGGCCAGGGCAGACAGAATTCGGCTTACAGCCCTTCCAAGGTCAATTTTGCTGGAACTTTGCTCAAGCGGGCCACGAACGGTTGCGAGGCTCCGTCCCTTCGAGCGCGCACCTGACTCGCGACGCCCTGCCAATTGCAAATCGGCGATACGGCAGATTGAATATCAGCGCCACAACGCCACCGGCATTCGAATTTCAGACCTCACAAAAGCAGAAGAATCAGGACCGGGACTGCAATCGATTCAATTCCCCGACTTCTCCGTTCTCTCTGTTGCCTCCTGAAACAGCAAACGGAGAGGGCAAAGAAGGGAATTCAGTTTCCACACCTGGACTTGACCAACATCGCCCTTTAGTGAGTTCTAAATTTATCCCCCGCCTCCATTGGCCGTTGCTTGCCGGTTGTCAGCACTCGCGCGGCTTCGCTTCCAGAAGAAATACGCCGGGACACCCGCCAGGACGATCAACAAGCCCGGCCATGCATTGGCGCTCGTCTTCGGACTAATCAATAGGTCCAGCGCGATCAGCGAGGCGACCACGATGTAGAGCGCTGGAATCACCGGATAACCGAAAGCGCGGTAAGGCCGCTCGGCCTCGGGACGTTTTCTTCTCAGCACGAACAATCCGGCCATAGTCAGGACGTAAAAAATCAGCACCGCGAAAACCACATAGTCGAGCAATTCGCTGTATGTGCCCGACAAGGTCAGCAAGCACGCCCACACGCATTGGATGACGAGCGCGTTGCCAGGAACGCCCTGGCGATTGAGTTGGCCGATCTTGGCGAAGAAAAGCCCGTCCCGCGCCATCGCGTAATAGCACCGCGCGCCGACCAGGATCAGTCCATTGATGCATCCGAAAGTCGAAATCATGATCAACAGCGCCATGATCCCGGCCGCCTTTGGTCCAAAGATCACCTCCATCGACGCGGTGCCCACCCGGTCGTTGAGAGCAAACTGAACGCCCCGCTCCAAAGCGGTGGCACCTTCGGGAGATCCTTTGAGGGGCAAGGTCACGAGGTAAGCGACGTTGGCCAGGAAATAGAGCGCGCAAACTAAACTGACTCCCAGGAAAAGACTGAGCGGCAAGTTGCGCTTGGGGTTTTTCACCTCAGCCGCCGTGAAGGTGACACAGTGCCAGGCATCGGCCGAAAATAGCGAACCGACCATCGCCGTGCCTAACACCAGGAGCAAGCCCAGGCCTTGGAGGGGTGCGGTCGCGAATTCGTTTCCGCCGCGGCCGGTCGGCTGCGTGAAGGACGCCGACCACCAATCCTGAAAGTTGGCGCTGATCGCTTCCGAATTGGCCCCAACCACCAAACCCAGCAGCACCAATCCCAGGAGCGCCGCGATTTTCGTGATCGTGAAAATGTTTTGGACGATCTTTCCCGCGCGAAGGCCGGTGGAATTCGACCACGTCAACAAAACCAAAACGGCGATCGCGACGAGCTTCGTGGGCGTCAATGCGAACCGGCCGAATTCAACATACACGCGGCTTTCCGAGATCGCGGGAACCAGCACGCCGAGAAATCGCGCGAACGCCACCGCCACGGCGGCGGCCGTTCCTGTTTGGATGACGAGATAAAACGTCCATCCATACAGAAATCCCCAGAGCGGACTGTACGCCTCGCGCAAATACACGTACTGCCCTCCCGCGCGCGGCATCATGGCCGCAAGTTCGCCGTAACTGAGCGCGGCTATCAAGGTGAGCAGACCCGTGATCAACCAAACCACGAGCAGCCATCCGCTCGATCCGACCTGGCGTGCAATGTCGGCCGAGACAATGAAGATGCCAGACCCGATCATGGATCCAGCGACCATCATCGTGGAATCGAGTAGACCCAGACCGCGGACGAACTGGCCTTCGGTTGTCGGGACGTTTGGCGCGGATTCTGGCATTGGAGCTTTAGAATGACGAAAGCCGAATGATCAATGACGAATGAATGTCGAAGGTCTGCGAATGTAAGGCAGACATCTTGTTTGCCGGTGGACGGGGAATCTCTGCCCTGTTGTTCGGGCGGCAAGATGCCGCCGAAACCGGCAGGCGGGAAGCCTGCCCTACGTTCTTCGACCTTCGGGCTTCTTTGGTCATTCGGATTTCGTCATTCGTCATTGTCTTGCGCGCTGCGCATTGCGGTGGCTGTAAGCGAAATAAATGACCATACCGATCGCGAGCCACACGACGAAGCGTGCCCAAGCTTCCTTGGGCAGCGCGATCATCAAATAGCCGCAGCTCAGGATGGCGCTCAATGGCACCCACGGGACCCACGGCGTGCGAAAGGGGCGAGGCCGATTCGGATCGATTCGCCGCAACACAATGATTCCCGCCGCGACGAGAACGAACGCGAAGAGCGTTCCGATGCTGCACACGTCCGCCATCTCATTGATGTTCGCGACCGCGGAAAGCGCGGCCACGAATGCTCCCGTCAGAATCGTCGGAATATACGGCGTGCGGTAGCGCGGATGAACCCGGGTCGCCCAGGCGGGCAGCAAACCGTCCCGGGCCATGGAAAAGAAAATGCGCGGCTGGCCCAGTTGATAGACCAGAAGCACGGACGTCGTGGCGAACACCGCGCCCAAAGAAATCAAGCCGGCGGTCCAGTTCATGCCGCGTTCGGAAAAAGCCTTCGCGAGCGGGTCGGCCACTCCCGTGAATTCTTTCCAGGGCAGCATGCCGGTCAGAACGAGCGCCGCGACGACATAAATGACCGTGCACACGATCAAGCTGGCGATGATTCCGATGGGCAGGTTTCGCTGCGGATCGCGGGTTTCCTCCGCCGTCGTCGAGACGGCGTCGAATCCAATGTAAGCAAAAAAAATCACCCCGGCGGCGCTGGAGATGCCGTGAAATCCGTTCGGGGAAAACGGGCTCCAGTTTTCTGGACGGACGTAAAACGTTCCGACCCCGATGAACAATCCGACCACAGCTAATTTCAACACCACCATGATTGTATTGAAGGTGGAGCTCTCCCGAATGCCGCGGACGAGAATCCAGGTGAGCAGAGCGGTGATCAACACGGCCGGAAGGTTGAAAACAATTGGAAAACCCGCTGGCCGCGGCGCTTCCTTGAAAGCCCGAACCGCACGCAGCGCAGCATCCGACAGCGTGCTTGGATCCGGGTTGTCCGCCGCTGCTTTGGCGGCCTCTAACGCCGTCCGATAATCCACACCGAGCCACGCCGGCCAGTTCACCTGCAGCCCGCGCAGCAGAGTTTGGAAGTATTCTGACCAGGAAATCGCGACGGCCACGTTGCCCACGGCGTATTCGAGAATCAAATCCCACCCAATAATCCAGGCCATGAACTGGCCGAGCGTCGCGTAAGCGTATGTGTAAGCCGAGCCGGACACCGGAACCATCGAGGCAAATTCCGCATAGCACAACGCCGCGAAGCCGCAGGCGATAGCCACCAACACAAACGAGACCACCAACGCCGGTCCGGCCCCGATGTGCCCGCTGCCACCGGCGGCTGCAGTTCCAACGGTCGAGAACAGTCCTGCGCCAATAATCGCCCCGATGCCTAGCATCGTGAGTTGCACCGGGCCGAGGGCGCGTCTGAGCTGCTGCTCCGGCTGCACGGTTTCCGCATTCAACTCGTCGAGCGATTTGATGCGGAAGAGGTTCATTTCAAAAAGAATGTCCAGATCGGTGGACGATGCCTTGCCAGGCAACACGCGTTTAGCGTAGCGCAGACTTTCAATCTACCCGTATCGCTCAGAATCATCACCAGCCGCGACGATTCTCGGAGCGCGGACAGCCATGGCCGCGCGCTCCTTGCCTCTGCGGACGACTCGCGGACATGGCTCTCGGCGCTCCTTCGGTTGTGGCTTCGCCGCCGCTGGGTCGGATAGCAGAATTGCATTCCGCAAAGGCCCGAAAGCTTCGAACACCTTGGAATTCTCCGGAGCGCCGCCGATTGCCAATCGGCGATACCTTGGAGGAGTGTTCCATGAGCGGCTCGATTCGTCTTCAGCGCGGCTGGCACGCGCGGATGTTGCCTCAGAGCGGTTGTCGATTGCAAGCCCACTCCGGCGCAGCTCCAGCAGCTCCGGCAAATTCTAAGCCGTATCCATTCAATCGGTTGGGGAGCGCACGCGGCTCGCGGGCTGTCGCCGCCGGCCCGGCGGCGACTTTTCTCGGCGCATTTTTCGATCACCTAAAAGTGAGCGCGGGCGCTCTCTGCTGAAGTGTTCGGCGAGCCGCCGAACACAGCCCGCGAGCCGCGTGCGCTCCCCATCGCGATTGAATTTTTACGGCTAACTAAGGTAGCCGAACTTGTCGGTGCCTGGCGGAATACAATTCTGCGATACGGCAGATTGAAAATCTTGCGCTACAGGCGGGCTTAACCGAGGCCATTAGCTGTGCAGCCGGTTTCTGTCGATTCGGTGGCGCAGCAGCGCCGCCCTACCCCGACAGGTTCAGGGCGACGAGCGGACATCGGAGCTTCCTTGTCTCAAGATCACCAATGAGTATCCTCGACGGTGCATGTCTGACCTCGGTTCTCTCCGTTGCCTCCTGTTAAGATTGTATTGTCATAGCTTGGCCGGCTTCCTTCTTTTTGTTGGAGCGCTCGCGCTCGAAACTGGCGTCCGGGCGCAATCCCAATCGCAGCCAGCCAAGCTCGCGGGCGTGACTCCGGCGCACGATCCGGCGGACATTCCTTTCCGGCGCGCGCCGATGGGGCCTTCCAGCCGCAGCATCGTGGTTTCGCCGGCGACTAACCTGCATCTGGCTTTCGACGCGCGTCTGCTCCGCACGCACACGGTTTGGGAAGGCGCGCCGTTGAATCTTTACGGCCCGCCTTTCAACAACACGGCCACGCGGTTCATTTGCGAGTTCTCCGGCGCCCCGCTTTGGGAGAATCTCCCGACCCGGCCCTGGGAAATCGCTCGCGCGGAGGGCGGTTTCGAGACGGTGAAGTCGCGCTTTCGCGGCGTCAGCACCCGAAACGGCCAGACCGGCTTCCTTTACGAACTTTTCCCCGCTTCCGGCGCGTCTGTGCAAGTAACGGAGACGCCCCGTCTGGAACGACTCCAAGCCCGGGCCGCGGTCGTCCGGCGCGTCCGCGTTTCTCCGCACGACGCGACTCTGCGCTGGGTGGCGTTTCACATCTCCGGCGAACTTGTCCCGCTATCGGGCCGGGAAAATGCTCTAGGCATCCGCCGCGAAAATGAATTTCTCCCCGTGGCGACCCGCGGCCTCACGTCGAACGCTCTCACCGCCCGCCGCCGCGGCCCATGCGGTGCTCCTGCAAACCGAGCGCGACGGGAAAGGGCCCTACAGCGCGGTCCTGACCAACGTGGTCTCCGGCCCGCACGCGCAAATCACGCTGACCGTTCCGCCGAGCGCGGACGAGCAAGTCGTGGAAGTCGCCACCGTCGTTCGCGTGGATGTAGTCGAAGCCCTCGATGTGGCCAGGGAATTCACCTCTGCGCCGATCAACGCTGGTCAGGGCGCGGTCCACCGCCTCTCCGTATTCCCTTCCCAGACTCCGATTCAGACGCGAAATGATTTCAGGGACGGAGTGGAATCCGCCCTTACCAGCCGCGGGACGCGGGACGAGTCTTTTATTATCGAACATTTCCCGGTGCTGAAAGGCATCAAACTGTTGGTTGGTGGCATGGATTTTTTGCCGAACGGGGATCTGGCTATTTGCACCTATGCAGGGGAAGTCTGGATTGTCGAAGGCGCCACCGGCGCCCTGGCGCAAGCGCGGTGGCGTCGCTTTGCGCGCGGGTTGAACGAACCGGGCGGACTGCGCGTCATTGACGGCGCGATCTGCGTCACGCAGAAGGGCGAGTTGACGCGCTTGCGGGATACCGACGCCGACGGAGAAGCAGACCTTTTCGAGTGCCTCACCGATGGCTGGGGTTACACGGGCAATTACCACATTTACGCCACCGGACCCGCGCTCGACGCCGCCGGGAATTTTTACGTCATGATCACGGGACATCGGCCGATTCACGAGGTGCCGTTCATGGGATGGTGCGTTCGCGTCAAACCCATCAGGCCCATGTCTCTCGACGCCGATCAAACCGGCGAGGGCGTCGGTTTGAGGCATGCGGGGCGCGTGCGTTCCTCAACGGAATACGTTACCGAGGGTTTTTGCTCCGGATTGCGTGTGCCCAATGGGTTTTGGGAATACAACGGCGACTTGTTCATGACCGACAACCAGGGACACTGGATTGCCGCAAACAAGCTCAATCACTTGCAAGCTGGAAAGTTCTACGGCTACCCGCCGGCCTGGCCCGCGCCGCTGGCGCAATTCAACGGGGACACAAACTTCACGCTGCCCGCCGTGTGGTTTCCTTACGCCTGGGTGCGTTCGGCCAGCGGCATTGCAACGATTCCCGATGACCGCTTCGGGCCATTCAAGGGGCAGATGCTCGTGGGCGAGTTTCAAAACGCGAGCGTGATGCGCGTGGCGCTGGAGAAGGTCAACGGGCAGTGGCAAGGCGCGGTTTTCCCCTTCGTGAAAGGCTTCGCTTCCGGGGTAAACCGAATCGTCTTCGGTCCCGATGGCAAGCTCTATGCCGGCGGATTGCGCATGGGCCATTGGACAAGCATCGCGCCGCAACCCCATTCGCTCGACCGCGTGAGCTTCAGCGGGAAAGTCCCGTTCGAGATTCGCGAAGTTCGCGCGCAGCCGGATGGATTTGAACTCACGTTCACGCACCCGGTCGATCCCGCGAGCGCCGGCGCGGCCGAGAATTGGGACGCGCTGCAGTACACCTACGGCTACGACGGCCAGCACAACGCGCCGGAAAAAGACCGTGACGAAAAGATTCCCGGCCCGTCCGTGCAAGTCACCCAAGCCATCGTGTCTGCCGGCCGGCGGAGCGTGCGTTTGCACATCGACGGATGCCAGCCTCGCCACGTCGTCATGGTCCGCGCGCTGGACGTGAAGAACACCGCCGGTCAGAAACTGCGCCAAGACACATTCCACTACACGTTGGATCAGATCCCTCCGCAATGAAGGCGAGAATTGGGGAGCACACGCGCCTCGCGTGTTGTGGTCGGCGCCCTCGCCGACCACGCTCTTCGGTCGGAAGAGCTTTCGGGAGAAAACCGCGCCCTTCCCCAACCTCGCCGTCGCCCTCGAGACGACCCAAGGCGCGGACGTCGATCAACTCCTGCAATGGGATTACACCCTCTACCCGGTCAACCCGATCGCGAGCGAAAGTTATCGCAAACGCAAAGCGCCCGGCGGCACCAAGACCGATCACGTGGACGGCTGGGGTCTGGCCGATGCCTTGCGCGTGGATGGGTCTCAATGGAGAGACCTCCAACCGCTCGATCCGATGACCCAGCAACTGCGGCTGCTCTGCAGGGACGAAGGGAACCTCATTGCGCAGCGGACGCTTCTGGTCAATCAGCTCCAGCAGGCCCTGCTGGAGTATTACCTGGCAGCACTGGAGGCC
>Ga0233424_10000529_pt1 | contig 46507 bp, 46 predicted proteins | sample Watercolumn_Towu_FD_181011 | JGI IMG/M metagenome (GOLD analysis project Ga0233424, IMG submission 181011) | Freshwater microbial communities from Lake Towuti, South Sulawesi, Indonesia - Watercolumn_Towuti2014_125_MG | ecosystem: Environmental > Aquatic > Freshwater > Lake | place: Indonesia...
CAGGTGATCGCGATGGTCGACGCGATAGAAACGCTCAAGGACATCCACCTTCTGACCGATCTGTTAATGACGACTGTCCGCTGAAAGGGAGGCCGCCGTGCTGGATCTGGTGATTCGCGGAGGACAGGTCGTGACGCCGCAGGGCGCGGGCTTCTGGGACGTGGGGGTACAGGGCGAGCGGATCGCCGCCATCGGCGCGCCGGGCTCGCTGCCGGCCGAAGGCAGGGTGATGGACGCGACAGGCAAGATCGTCGTGCCGGGCGGCGTCGAGCCGCACACGCACCTGGCGCACTTCGTCGGCATGTTCCCGGACGAGCAGTTCTACACGCTCGGCCCCGAGGAAGACACGCGCGGGATGATCTTCGGCGGCACCACCACGCACGTCGACTTCTGCTTCATCCGCCCGAACCAGCTCGACCTGGGCGCGGCCATCGAGCAGCGCGCGTCGCGCTGGAAGGGGAAGTCGTACAACGACTACAGCTTCCACGTCGCGCTGCAGGGCAAGCTGCCGATCAGGACCTTCGATCAGATCCCGGAGGCCATCCAGCAGGGATTTCCGACGTTCAAGGTCTTCACGGTGAACGTGCTGCCCGAGCACCCGAAGCGGCCGCCGTACAGACTCGACTTCGGCCGCATCGGCCACACGATGCAGCTCGTGCGCGACAACGGCGGGCTGATGGTCGTGCACGCGGAGGACGAGGACCTCGTCCAGTTCAACTACGAGAAGTTCCGCGAGGACAAGCGGATGGAGGGCGTGAACCTGCCCTACGTCCACACGAAGCTCTCGGAGAAGCTCGCGTTCCGCCGGACGATCTCGCTCGCGGAGGAGGTCGGCGCCGCCGTCTACTTCGTGCACACCTCGGCGCTCGAAGGTGTCGAGGCGGTGCGCGAGGGCCGCGCGAAGGGCCTGCCGATCTACGCGGAGACGCTCCACCACTACGCGTGCTTCAGCGCCGAGGACTACAAGAAGCCGCAGGGCTTCTGCTATCACACGTATCCGTCCGCGAAGTGGAAGGAAGACCAGGACGCGCTGTGGAGCGGGCTCGTCAGCGACGGTGTCTCCGCGACCGCGACCGACGAGTTCCCGACGACGCTCGAGCTGAAGCTGCGCGGCAAGACGATCGAGGACGTCACCGGCGGCAACCTCGGCGCCGAGGCGCGCATGGGCATCGTGTTCACCGAAGGCGTCGGCAAGCGCGGCATGTCGCTCGAGCGCTTCGTCGCGGTCACGTCGTCGAACGTGGCGAAGATCGTCGGCCTGTATCCGAAGAAGGGCGCGCTCTCGCCCGGGAGCGACGCGGATATCGTGCTGGTCGATCCGTCGATCCGCCGCCCGCTGACGAAGGCCGACTTCCACGTGAGCGACTACAGCCCGTGGGAAGGCTGGAACGTCCTCGGGTGGCCGGTCACGACGATCCTGCGCGGCAAGGTCGTGGTCGACGGCGGCAAGCTCCACGGCGATCTCAGTGACGGGCAGCTCGTGCCGCGGCGCATCGCGGGCGACGTGTTGAGTCGACCCGTGGCCTGACGGAGGCCCCTGCGCGGCCTCGTGTCCTCCATTCGCTTGACCCAGGCCGCCGCCGGGGCACGCCGCGTTGTTCCGCAGCCTCTCTCTTCCACGAGACTCATGAGCTGAACAGCTCGCCCTGGCGCGGGGGATACCTGAGGCGCTCGCCGTCGCGCTGCGCGCCCGGCGTGAGGACGTGCGACGCAGGCTCGCCACGCGTGGCGATGTGGAGCACACGCACGCCGCGCGCGACGAGCGCGTCGGAGAGCAGCGCGCGGTGGCACGCGGACGGCGACGCCTCGGCGCACATCGTCGCGACGCGCGCGGCCGCGGCGAGCGTGATCAGGTCCATCACGTGGCGGCCGAAGTCCGGCGTCTGCATGTAGTCCGCGTAGCCGCGTAATCCCGCGCTCCGCAGTCCCGTGTTCGGTGAATCGGCGCGCGGCTTCCTGAGGCCGCCCAGCCCGGGCATGTGCGTGTAGGCGATCGCCGCCCGCGGCAGGCTCGCGGTCAGCGCGGTCTTCTCGAACTGCGGATGGCGCCGCGAGCGCGGCACCGTGCGGACGTCGACGACCGTGTCGACGCCGTGCGCGCGGAGGAGATCGACCAGCTCCTCGAGCGCGCGCGTCGAATGGCCGATGGTCCACACCGTCGTCATTTCGTCAGCCTAACGCGGCGCTCCACGGCGGGGAATGCCCTAAGATGGACGGGTGGGCGAACGCTTCAACGCCGCCACGCTCTTCGTCGACCGGCATGTCGCGGAGGGACACGGCGCGCGGATCGCGCATCGCGCCGGGGGGCGCGGGATCACGCGCGCGGAGATCGCGGCCGCGGTCGACCGGTGTGGCAACGCGCTCGCGGAGCTTGGCGTCCAGATCGAGGACCGCGTGCTGCTCGTGCTCGACGACTCGGCGGCGTTCGTGGCCGCGTTCTGGGGCGCCGTCAAGCTCGGCGCGATCGCCGTCCCGGTCAACCCGCTGATGTCGGACGACGACTACGCGTTTCTCCTCGAGGACAGCCGCGCGAAGGTGGCGATCGTCGAGCCGCGTGTCGCGCCGAAGATCCTTGCCGCACGCTCGCCGTTCCTCCGCGCCGTCGTCGTCACCGGAAGGGCCGCGCACGGCGCGCTCGTGCTCGACGATCTGCTCGCGCGCGCGGCGCCGGCGCTGGTCCCGGCGCCGACCCACGCGGACGACGTCATGTACTGGGGCTACACGTCCGGCTCGACCGGCCGCCCGAAGGCCGCCGTCCATTCGCACGCGCACTTTCGCGCGGCCGCCGAGCACGTGGGCGCCGGCGTCTTCGGGCTCGGCGCGGGCGACGTCGTCTTCTCGGCGTCGAAGATGTACTTCGCGTTCGGTCTCGGCAACACGCTCTATTTCCCCGCCGCGGTCGGCGCCACGTCGCTGCTCGTTCCCGAGCGCCTCGACCCCGAGCGCACGCTCGCGCTGATCCACGCGGAGCGTCCGACGGTGCTGTTCGCGGTGCCGACCCTCTACGCGCGGATGCTGCAGGTGCCGGACGCCGCGCGGCGCTTCGACCTCTCGTCGCTGCGTCTCTGCGTCTCGTCCGGCGAGGCGCTGCCGCCGCCGATCTTCGACGCGTGGGAGAAGGCGTTCGGGCTCCCGCTGCACGACGTCGTCGGCTCGACCGAGGCGCTGCACGACTTCATCGCGACGCGCCCGGGCCGCGTGCGGCGCGGGAGTGTCGGCGAGGTCGTGCCGGGCTTCGACGCGCGCGTCGTCGACGACGCGGGCCGCGACGTGACGCCGGGCGCCGTCGGCCACCTCCTGATCAAGGGGCCGACGACCGCGCCGTACTACTGGAATCGCGCGGACCGTACGCGCGCGACGATGCTCGGCGAGTGGCTCCGCACGGGCGACATGGCGTCGCGCGACGGCGACGGCTACTTCCACTTCGCGGGCCGGGCCGACGACATGCTGAAGGTGGGCGGGCAATGGGTCTCGCCGGGCGAAATCGAAGCGAGGCTGGTCGCGCATCCACTGGTGCTCGAGGCGGCGGTCGTCGCGCAGCTCGACGGCGCCGGGCTCGTCACGCCGCACGCGTCGGTCGTGCTCGCGAACGGCGCCTCGGCGTCGGCCGCGCTCGAGCGGGAGCTTCGCGCGTGGCTGCGCGACGGGCTCGCGCACCACAAGGTGCCGCGCACGCTCGCGTTCGTCGACGAGCTCCCGAAGACCGCGACCGGGAAGATCCAGCGCTTCCGGCTGCGGGCGGCGGGCTGAGCGTGCGCCTCGTCCTCGAGCACGTCTCGAAGACCTACGACGACGGACATGGCCACGACGTCCCCGCGCTCGACGACGTGAGCCTGACCGTCGAGGCCGAGGAGCTCGTCGCGCTGCTGGGCCCGTCGGGCTGCGGGAAGTCCACGCTGCTCAACATCGTCGCCGGGCTGCTCGCGCCGACGAGCGGCGGCGTGTCGTTCGAAGGCCACGCGGCGCCCGCGCATCCGACCGCGATGGTCTTCCAGGAGTTCGCGCTGTTTCCGTGGCGCACGGTGCAGAAGAACGTCGAGTTCGGCCTCGAAGAGGCGGGGATGCCGGCGGCGGCGCGCGCGCGAGAGGCGCGGCGCTTCATCGAGCTCGCCGGGCTCGCGGGGTTCGAGACGAAGTATCCGCATCAGCTCTCCGGCGGCATGCGGCAGCGTGTCGGCATCGCGCGCGCCCTCGCCGTCGACCCCGCCGTGCTGCTGATGGACGAGCCGTTCTCCGCGCTGGACGCGCAGACGCGCCAGCTCATGCAGGAGGAATTGCTCGCGATCTGGGAGCGGACGCGCAAGACCATCGTCTACGTGACGCACAACATCCACGAAGCGGTCTACATGGCCGATCGCGTGATCGTGCTGTCGCGGCGCCCCGGGCGCGTGCTCGCCGAGATTCCGATCGAGCTCGAGCGCCCGCGCGCGGAAGCGATGATGGCCGAGCCCGCGTTCGCGCACGCCGCCGAGCGCATCTGGAGCCTCATCAAGGAGCAGGCGAGGGCGGCCGTGCGTGAGTGAGGACCGCCACGTGAGGATCGCCGTCGAGGATCGCACCCGCTTCCTGATCCGGCGCGAGCATCGGGTGCTGCGCGTGCTCGCGCTGGTGGCGCTCGTCGCCGCGTGGGAGGTCGTCGCGCGCGCGGGGTGGGTGCCCGTCCTTTTCCTGCCGTCGCCGCTCGGCGTGCTCGCGGAGGGCCGCGACATGCTCGTGTCGGGCGAGCTTGCCGGCCACCTCGCGGCGAGCCTCAAGCGCCTGGTGCTCGGTTTCGCGGTGGGCGGCGGCCTCGGCGCCGCGGTCGGCATCGCGGTCGGGTTCTTCTCGATCGCGGAGGCGGTCGGCGCGCCGATCATCGCGGCGACGTTCCCGGTGCCGAAGATCGCGCTGCTGCCGCTCCTGATCCTGTGGCTCGGCCTCGGCGAGCCGTCGAAGGTCGCGGTCATCGCGCTCGGCGTGTTCTTCCCGATGGTGATCAACACCTACACCGGCGTGCGCCAGGCGGACGCGCTGCTGGTGCGCGCGGCGGTGTCGTTCGGGGCGCGGCGCGCGAGCGTCATCCGCAAGGTCATCCTGCCCTCGGCGCTGCCCATGATCTTCGCGGGACTCCGCCTCGGCGCCGGCACCGCGCTGCTGCTGCTCGTGGCGGCCGAGATGATCGCGGTGGAGTCCGGAATAGGCTTCCTCGTGCTGCACGCCGGCAATATCATGGCAACTACCAAGCTCATGGTCGGCATCGTCGTGCTCTCGCTGCTCGGCGTCCTCTCCCACTGGGGACTGAACCGTCTCGAGCGGCTCGCGATCCCGTGGCGGACATGACGGGCGACGAGCTCGACGAGGCGAAACGCCTGCGGCAGAGCGCCGAGCGTCTGCGGACGCTCGAGCGGCTCAACCGGCTCGTGTCCGCGTCGCTGACGCAAGAGGAAGTGCTCGGCGCGATCGCGCGCGCGGCCGCGGACATCATGGCGACGCCGAGCGTGTCGTTCTGGCTCGTCGACGACGCCGCGCGCACGATCCGCATCGCGGCGTGGTCGGATCCCACGATGGGCGCCGGCTTCCCGCAGCGCCTGCGCAGCTTCGGCGAGGGCGCCATCGGCCGCATCGCCGAGACCGGCGAGCCGGTGCACGTGCCCGACGTCTTCGCGCCGGACTCGCTCGTGACCTCGCGCCGGTGGTGGGAGCGCCACCATCTCCGGAGCTTCTACGGCACGCCGGTCATCCTCGACGGCCGCGTGCTCGCGGTGCTCGCGCTCAACGGGCGCGCGCCGTTCGTGCTCAGCGAGGAGGACCAGGAGCTGCTGGCAAGCCTCGTCGCGCAGGCCGCGGTGGCGATTCGCAACGCGCGGCTCTTCGAGCAGGCCGAGGCGCGGCGGCGGGCCGCGGAAGCCGCCGAGGCGCGCTACCGGCAGCTCTTCGAGCGCAACCTCGCGGGGATCTTACGGACGACGGCGGACGGCCGCATCATCGACTGCAACGACGCGCTCGTGGCGATCCTCGGCTACGAGACGCGCGAGGCGTTGATGGCGCGCGCGGCGGTCGATCTCTACGTCGATCCCGCGACGCACGCGGCGGTGGTGGCGCTGCTCGTGTCCGGCGGCCGCCTCGCCAACGTCGAGCTGCCGTGGCGCCGGGCGGACGCGAGCGCGGTGACCGTGCTCGTGAACATCGCGGCGGTCGAGGACCCCGTCGAGGGCCACATCCTCGACGGCATCATCATCGACATCACCGACCGCGACCGCCTCGCCGCCGTCGAGCGCGAGGCCGAGACGCTGCGCGCGGTCGCGCGGCTCGCGAACGGCGCGGCGCACGAGATCAACAACCCGCTCGCGGTGATCGTGGGACATCTGACGATCCTGGAGCAACGGCTCGGCTCGGACCCGGCGATCCGTCAGCGGCTGGAGAAGGCGCGCGCGGCGTGCACGCGCATCAGCGAGATGATCGCGAACATGCGCCAGATCACGCGGCTCGAGCTGCGGCAGGAGGCGCCGGGCCTGCCGCCGATCATCGACTTGCGGCGATCGAGCGAGGAGAGCGGGCCCTAGCTCACCACGACGTGTGGCGCGCGCAGATGCGGCACGTCCCCGCGTCGTTCAGCCGGATGTCGAAGGACACATACGGCGACATCACCTCGTCGACGACCTCACCGGCCGGCCGGTTGAGCACCTTGCCCAGGCAGGCGATGCAGACCGGCGCGTCGACGTCGCGCACCGACAGCGTGTCGACGAACGCGCCGGCGAGCAGGTCCGGCGCGCGATCGATGCGATGCACGTCGTGGGTCGCGTAGGCTGTCCAGGCGTCGCTCTGCATGCCCGGCTCCTCCTCCGTGGCTTGAGCGTCACGCCGGGAGAGCAGGCGCCGTGCCAAACCCGTTCTGCGTCGATCCGCCGGGAATTCCTGACATTCGCGGGCGCGTGAAGCGCCCCGCCGGGCGGATTGATGGACACGCGGACGTCAGGCGGGCGGGCATTCCGCCACCGTGCCGGGCGCCCGTCGCGCGTCCCCTATAATCGGGCGATATGGGTTCACTCCGACGTGCGCTCGCGCTGGTCGTTCTCTTCGTGTCGTTCGCAGGCGTCGCCGAGGGTCAAGAAAAGGCCAAGGTCGGCGTGCTGAAGCTCTCGTCGTCGGCGGTGCTGTTCGCCGGCGTCGAGAAGGGGTTCTTCAAGGAGTACGGCGTCGAGCCCGAGCTCGTGTACTTCCAGGCGGCGGCGCCGATCGCCACCGCCCTCGCGGCGGGACAGATCGACGTCGGCGCGACGGGCCTGACCGCCGCGCTCTACAACATCGTGCTCGGCGGCGAGAAGCTGTGGATCGTCGCGGACAAGGGCCGCGAGTGGCCCGGCTATCCGCTCACCGCGATCATCGTCCAGAAAGATCTCTGGGAGGGCGGCGCCATCAAGAGCGTCGCCGACCTCAAGGGCAAGCGGATCGGCGTCACGCAGCTCGGCTCCACGTTCCACTATCACCTCGGCAACGTGCTGGAGAAGCACGGCTTCTCGCTCAGCGACGTGAAGGTGGTGCCGCTGCAGGCGATGCCGACCGTGCTCGAGGCGCTGAAGGGCAAGCAGGTGGACGCGATCGCGCTCGCGCAGCCGTTCCCGGCGCGCGCCGAAGCGGACGGCTTCGGCAAGATCCTCGCGTGGGGCGGCGACCTCTTCCCGTACCAGACCGCGACGATCTTCTACTCGCACAAGTTCGCGAGCGACAGGGCGCGTGCGGTGAACTTCATGAAGGGCTACGTGAAGGCGTCGCGCTACTACCACGACGCGGTGCTCGTGCAGAAGGACGGGCGCATCGCGCCGGGCGCGCACTACGACGAGGTCCTGAGCATCACCGCGAAGTACACGGGCGCGTCGCCGGCCGTCGTGCGTGTCGGCTTCCCGTACCAGGATCGCAACGGCCGCCTCTGGACCGCGGACATCGAGAAGCAGATGACGTGGTGGCAGACGCACGGCTTCATGAAGAGCGTGATCCCGCTCAAACAGATCGTGGACGCGAGCTTCCTCGAGGCCGCCGTCCGGACCGTGCCCGAGTAACCGGATGTCCGCGCCGATCCGGAAGGTGCTCGTCGCCAACCGCGGCGAGATCGCGACGCGCGTGATCCGCGCGTGCCGCGAGCAGGGCATCGCGACCGTCGCCGTGTACTCGGAAGTCGATCGCGAAGCGCTCCACGTGCTCATGGCCGACGAGGCGCATCCGATCGGTCCGCCGGCGCCCGCCGAGAGCTACCTCAACATCGAAAAGCTGATCGGCGTCGCGAAGCGCGTGGGCGCCGACGCCGTGCATCCGGGCTACGGGTTCCTCGCGGAGAACGCGGGCTTCGCGGAGGCGTGCGCGAGCGCGGGGCTGACGTTCATCGGGCCGCCCGCGGACGCGATCCGCAAGATGGGCGACAAGACCGCGGCGCGGCGGATCGCGCGCGAGATGAAGGTGCCGATGGTGCCGGGCACCGTCGACCCCGTGCGCGGCGACGACGACGCGCGGCGCGTGGCCCGCGAGGTCGGCTACCCGGTGATGATCAAGGCCGCGATGGGCGGCGGCGGCAAGGGCATGCGCCTCGTACGCGCCGACGCCGAGCTCGACGCCGCGCTCAGGATGGCGCGCTCGGAGGCGACCACCGCGTTCGGAGACGGCAGCGTCTATCTCGAGCGCTACGTCGAGGAGCCGCGGCACATCGAGGTGCAGGTGCTCGCCGATGCGCACGGGCGCGTCATCCACCTCGGCGAGCGCGAGTGCTCGATCCAGCGGCGGCACCAGAAGCTGATCGAGGAATCGCCGTCCCCCTTCGTCGACACCGATCTTCGAGCGAAGCTCGGCGAGGCCGCGTGCCGCGTGGCGAAGGCCGCGGGCTACGTCAACGCCGGGACCGTCGAATTCCTGGTGGATCGCGATCGGAGCTTCTACTTCCTCGAGATGAACACGCGGCTGCAGGTGGAGCATCCCGTGACCGAGATGGTGACGGGTCTCGATCTGGTGAAGGCGCAGCTTCGCGTCGCGGCTGGCGAGCCGCTCGACTGGCAGCAGGGCGACATCACGTGGCGCGGCTGGGCGATCGAGTGCCGGATCAACGCCGAGGATCCGTTCTCGGGCTGGCTGCCGTCGCCGGGCACGATCACGGGCTTACGTCCCGCGGCCGGGCCGTGGGTGCGCGACGACTCCGGCGCCTACGAAGGCTCGACGATTCCGCGGTACTACGACACGCTGATCTCGAAGCTCATCGTGTGGGGTCCCGATCGCGCGGCGGCCATCGCGCGCATGACGCGCGCGCTCGAGGAGTACAAGGTCACCGGCGTGCGCACGACGATCCCCCTGCTCTCGCGCATCATCGCGCACGAAGATTTCCGAGCGGGACGGCTCTCGACCCAGCTGCTGGAGCGGATCCTCCCGCAGCTCACGCCGTCCGGCGGCACGTTCGAGTCGATCGCGCTGATCGCCGCCGCGCTCGCGGAGTACGAGCGCCTTCGCGGTGGCGCGGGCGTGGCGCCCGCCCGGGAGCCCGCGCCTTCATCGCCCGCGTGGCGGCTCGGGCTGCGGCCCGGCTGGCGCTCGGGGAGCCGGTGACGGCGTGAACCTCGTCCTCACCTGCGGGAGCCGGACGCATCGGGTGACGGTGACGCGGGAGAACGGCCGGTATCGCGTCACCATCGGCGACCGGGTCTGGGACGTCGACGGCCGGCTGACCGCGCAGGGCATCTTCTCGCTGCTCATCGACGGCGTGTCGCACGTCGCGGACGTCGAAGACCACGCGGGGACGTGCGTGGTGGACGTCGGCGGCGAGACGTACTCGATCGAGGTCGAGGAGCAGACCCGCTATATCATCCGGACGCGGGGCGGCGCGGCGGGCGGCGCCGGCGCGCAGACTCTCAAGGCGCCGTTGCCGGGCAAGATCACGCACGTGGGCGTGCGGGCGGGCGACACAGTGACGGCGGGGCAGGGCCTCGTCGTGATCGAGGCGATGAAGATGGAAAACGAGCTCAAGGCGACCGCGGCCGGCACGGTGCGCGAGGTGCGCGTCGTGGCGGGGCAGGCGGTGAACGCGGGCGACGTCCTCGTCGTCATCGGATAGGCTCGCGCGCGCACGCATGCCCCAGCCCGCCATCGAGTTCAAGGGCGTCAACAAGTGGTTCGGCAAGCTCCACGTGCTGCGCGACGTCACGCTCTCGATCGCGACGGGCGAGGTGGTGGTGGTCTGCGGGCCGTCCGGGTCGGGCAAGAGCACGTTGATCCGCTGCGTGAACGCGCTGGAGCGCATCCAGGGGGGCGACATCGTCGTGCGCGGCCAGTCGGTCATGGCACCCGGCCTGAACCTGCCGAAGCTTCGCACGCACGTCGGCATGGTGTTCCAGCAGTTCAACCTGTTCGCGCACATGACGGTGCTGCAGAACATCATGCTGGCGCCGATGAAGGTGAAGCGCGTCCCGCACGACGAGGCTGAGAAGACCGCGCGGCGGCTCCTCGAGCGCGTCGGCATCCCGCAGCGCGCCGACTACTATCCCGCGAACCTCTCGGGCGGGCAGCAGCAGCGCGTCGCGATCGCGCGCGCGCTCGCCATGCAGCCGGACGTGATGCTGTTCGACGAGCCCACGTCCGCGCTCGACCCGGAGATGATCAACGAGGTGCTCGAGGTCATGACCGACCTCGCGCGGGACGGGATGACCATGATGTGCGTCACGCACGAGATGGGCTTCGCGCGCCGCGTGGCGCACCGGGTGATCTTCATGGACGAAGGTCAGGTGATCGAGCAGAACGAGCCCGAAGCGTTCTTCGCGCACCCCAGGAACGAACGCACGAAGCAGTTCCTGTCCAAGATCCTTACCCATTGAGGGAGAAATGATGATGAAGAGCGTGCTTTCACTCTGCCTCCTGCTCGCGGTCGCGGCCGCGCTGATCGTCCCGGCCGGCGCGCAGGACGGAAGCCTCGACAAGATCAAGCGCACCGGCGTGATGACGATCGGCACGCGCACCGGCTCGCCGCCGTTCGCCTACATCAACAAGAGCAACGAGTGGGTGGGCTTCTCGATCGACCTCGTGGAGCAGCTCGTGAAGCCGGCCCTGGAAAAGGAGCTTGGGAAGGCGATCAAGGTCGAGAAGAAGGAGTCGACGCCGCCGACCCGCATCCCGCTGCTCACGTCGAACGCCGTCGACCTGATCGCCGGCACGATGACCGACACGCCGGAGCGGCGGCAGAGCGTCGAGTTCAGCCTCACGTTCTTCTACACGGGCGCCCAGTTCTTGGTGAAGAAGGGCAGCCCGATCAAGAGCATCAACGACATCGGCGGCAAGCGCATCGCGGCCCAGCAGGGCTCGACCAACGCGAAGATCATCCGCGAGAAGAAGCCGGACGCGCAGCTGCGCGAGTTTCCGGATCAGCCGGCCGCGTTCCAGGCGCTGGCGCAGGGCCAGGTCGACGCGTACACGAACGACGGCATCCAGCTCTGGGGCCTCAAGGCGAAGGCGCCGAAGCCGGACGACTGGGAGGTCGTGGGCGACTTCTTCTCGGAAGAGCCGTACGGCATGGCGATGCGCAAGGGCGACCTGAAGCTCAAGCAGATCGTCGACGCCGGGCTGAAGAACGGTCTCGAGTCAGGGAAGTACTTCGAGATCTACGAGAAGTGGTTCGGGGCGAAGGGCGAGGTCCCGTACCCGATGACGCCGCAGGTGAAGGCGTATCTGCTGAAGCAGATCGGGAAATAGGAGGGCGCGCACCCGCGCTCTCGTGAGCTACCAGTTCAAGTGGAGCGTGCTCTGGAGCGGCCAGTCGGCGACCTGGCTGCTCCAGGGCGTTCTCACCACGATCGAGCTCTCCGTGCTCGCGTGGCTGCTCGCGGTCGTCCTCGGCATTCTCTCCGGCGCGCTTCGCACGGTCAGCTTCGCGCCACTGCGCGCGATCGCGGTTTTCTACGTCGAGTTCTTCCGTAACGTCCCGCTGCTGGTCTGGATGTTCTTCTGGTATTTCGGTGTCCCGCCGCTGCTGCCGCGTGCCGTGCAGGACTGGCTCTTCAACCACGGCGCCGAGTTCTGGGCGGCCGTGATCGCCCTCGGTGTCTACACGGGCGCGCGCATGTCGGAAGTGATCCGGGCGGGCATCCTCGCGATCCCGCGCACGCAGTTCGAGGCCTCGCTCGCGATGGGGCTCACGGTCGGGCAGGCGTACCGCCTGATCATCCTGCCGATCGCGCTGCGCCTCATCGTGCCGCCGCTGACCAACGAGTCGCTGAACCTCCTCAAGAACTCGTCGGTGGCGCTGACGATCAGCGTCGCCGAGCTCACGTTCCAGACGCGCCAGATCGAGACGTACACCGCGAAGGCCATCGAGGCGCTCACGGCGGGCACGCTGATCTACCTCGTGCTCTGCCTCGGCGTCGCGACGGTCATGAGCCGGATCGAGCGCCGGTTCGCGATCCCGGGCCTGATCGCGCGGGTGGGCGCGGGATGAACGCGCGCGCGCTCGGGCTCGTGATCGCGCTCGCGCTCATTGCCGGCTGCGCGCGCCCGGTCGTGGACCTGCAGCCGGTGCTGCGGCCTCACGACGCACTGCTGCGGCCGGCGGGCGCCGGACGGTTTCCCGCCGTCGTCGTGCTCCACGGATGCCTCGGCGTCAGGACGAAGGACCTGCGCTGGGCCGAGTGGCTCCGCGATCAGGGCTACGTCGCGCTGGTCGTGGACAGCATGACCGGGCGCGGTCTCGTCAGCTTCGAGGAGCGCAGCAAGGTGTGCACCGGCCTCACGCTGTGGGGTGGGACGCGTGCCGCCGACGTGCGCGCGAGCCTCGCGTTCCTCCGCTCGCTCCCCTACGTCGATCCGTCGCGGCTCGCGGTGATCGGCTTCTCGCACGGCGCGTGGGCCGCGCTCGATCTCCTGTCCAGCGCCGGAGCGGACGACGTGCGCGGGCTGCGCGCGGTCGTCGGCTTCTACCCGTATTGCGGCGTCGCGTCGCGCGCGCACTGGCTCCGCTTCCGCGTGGACGTGCCGACGCTGCTGCTGGTCGGTGCCCAGGATCGCGCGATCTCGCCGGCGCAGTGCGAGGCCATCGCGGCGCGCGAGGCCGCGAGCGGGCGGCGGGTGGCGATCACCGTCTATCCCGGCGTCGGCCACAGCTTCGACTGGCGCTCCTCGCCGGCCACCGACGATGCGCACCGCCGCGCGGGCGCGTTCCTCGCGGAGAGACTGTGAGCCTCGACGTCATCACCAGCAACTTCAAGTTCCTGATCGTGCAGGGCTTCTTCGGGCTCGGCGCGTTCGCGGGCGGCACGCTGCGTCTCGCGATTCCAGCGATCGTCCTCGGCTTTCTGCTCGGGATCTTCGTCGGGCTGGCGCGCCTCGCGGCGGCGCCGTGGATCCGCGTGCCCGCGACGATCTACGTGGAGTTCTTCCGCGGCGTGCCGCTCGTGATGGTGATCTTCTGGATGTGGTTCATCCTCCCGCAAGTGCTCGGGCTCGCGCTGCCGGAGTACGGTATCGCGCTGACCGCCTTCGTGATCTTCGAGGCCGCGTACTTCGGCGAGATCGTGCGTGCCGGCGTGCAGTCGGTGGCCGGCGGTCAGGTGGAGGCGGCGCGCGCGCTCGGGCTCACGAGCACGCAGAGCATGGCGTACGTGATCCTGCCGCAGGCGCTCCGCAACATGGTGCCGGCGCTCGTCACGCAGATGATCGTGCTGTTCAAGGACACGTCGCTGGCGTCGATCATCGGCTACGTGGATCTGACGAAGGCGGCGCAGATCGTCAACAACCGCGAGATCAAGCCGTTCGAGCTCTACCTCTTCATCGCGGTCGTCTACTGGGTCTGCACGTACTCGATGTCGCGCCTCGCGCGCCGCATGGAGCGCAAGGCCGCGCACGCGTAGCCGGCGGCGGCAGGCCGCGCCGCGGCGAAGGCGGGGGCGACGCGCCCCGGGGTGCGACGCTCGAAGGCTGCGCCACAGAGGGAGCTTCGCTCCCTCTTGTCTCCGCACTCGCTCTGCACCCCGGGGCGCGTCGCCCCCGCCTTCGCCGCGGCGCGGCCTGCCGCCGCCAGCTACGCGCGCGCGGCGTCGCCTTTCGTCAGGCCGGGGCGGCGCTCGCTGTGGAACGCGGCCAGCTTCTCGTTCGCGTCCCGGATGCCGCCGAGCGCGCCCGCGATCTTCTCCGCGTCGGCGCCGCGCACCATCATGTAGATGTGATCGTCGCCCACGCCCGTGTAGACCCGGTTGCCGATGCAGCCGAGCGACATCGTGGCGCCGTTCGCGGCCGCGGCGGGAATCGCCATGCACGTCGGGCGGGGGAGCGGCGGGAGCGACGACGCCGCGCCTGCCGAGCGCGCGGCCTCGCCGAGGTACATCGCGGCGGTCGGGCGGCACGCGAAGATGATCACGTCCGGTGTTCGCGGCGTCTCGCCGAGGCGCGCATAGACCACGGCGGCGGGTGACTTCGACCAGCGCGGGATGCCCGGGACCTCTTCCATCTTCACGTAGCCCATGCCCGACATCATCCCGAGCATCTGCTTCAGCATCGCGCCGCCGTCCGCCTGCGGGACGTTGTGCGTGTGCGCGCCGATCGGACAGTTCTGGTGATCGGCCGGCACCGTGTAGAACGCGCCCTGGCGCGCCGGCGCGGTCGCCGCGAGCTTCCAGAACGTGCAGCTCGAGGGCACCGCCCCCTCGAACTTCCTCACGTCCGCCGGCACCGTGTCGGCGAAGCTGACGGCCACGGGCGGGAGGTCGAGGGCCAGACCTTGTGTGAACGCGCGCTCGATGCCGTTCCAGTTGGGCATGCGCGGATTGTATCCCGGCGCATCTGCAAACGCGGGTCCCCGCCGCCCGGCGCGGTACCATTTGTTCATGGCCCCATCGCACGCGGCCCCGCCGAGCTTCTTCGAGACCGTCAACATCTACTTCGAGAAAGCGGCCTCGCTCTGCGATTACCCCCGCGGGCTCCTCGACCAGATCAAGGCGCCGAATTCGGTCTACGCCGTGCAGTTCCCGATCAAGCGCGAGAGCGGCGACTACGAGGTCATCTCCGGCTGGCGCGTCCATCACAGCCATCACCGGACGCCGGTGAAGGGCGGCATCCGCTTCGCCCCCGAGGTCAACGAGGACGAGGTGAAGGCGCTGGCCGCGCTCATGACCTACAAGTGCGCGATCGTCGACGTGCCGTTCGGCGGCGCCAAGGGCGGCGTCGCGATCGACACCAAGAAGTACTCGCCCGACGAGATCCAGCAGATCACCCGGCGGTACACGGCGGAGCTGATCCGGGCGAACTTCATCGGCCCCGGCATCGACGTGCCCGCGCCCGACTATGGCACCGGCTCCCGCGAGATGGCGTGGATCGCCGACACCTACATGAGCTTCAACCCCGGAATGATCGACAGCCTGGCGTGCGTCACGGGCAAGCCGCTCACCCAGGGTGGCATCCGGGGGCGCGTGGAAGCGACCGGCCGCGGGATCTACTTCGGGCTGCGCGAAGCCGTGCAGCAGGTCGAGGACATGAAGGCGCTCGGTCTCACGCCGGGGCTCGCCGGCAAGCGCGTGGTCGTGCAGGGGCTCGGCAACGTCGGCTACCACGCGGCGAAGTTCTGCGAGGAGGCGGGCTGCGTGATCATCGCGCTCGCCGAGCGCAACGGCGCCGTGTATCGCGCGCAGGGGCTCGACGTCGACGCGGTCGCGAAGCACTTGCGCGAGACCGGCTCGATCCTGAACTATCCCGGCGCCGAGAACCTCGTGCCCACGCAGGCGGCGCTCGAGCTCGACTGCGACATCCTCATCCCGGCGGCGCTCGAGAACCAGATCACCGGCGAGAACGCGCGGCGAGTCAAGGCGAAGATCGTGGCGGAGGGCGCGAACGGCCCCACCACCGCAGACGGCGAGAAGGTCCTGCTCGCGAAGAAGGCGCTGATCATCCCCGACGTGTATCTGAACGCGGGCGGCGTGACCGTCTCCTACTTCGAGTGGATCAAGAACCTGTCGCACGTGCGGCTCGGGCGCGTCGGCAAGCGGTTCGAGGAGGCGTCATTCGATCGCATCGTGAACGCCATCGAGCGCTCCACCGGGCATCGGTTCGCCGACGGCGAGCGGCGCGCGATCGTGCACGGCGCCGACGAGATCGATCTCGTGAACTCCGGCCTCGAGGAGACGATGATCGGCGCGTACCACCAGATCCGCGAGATCTGGAAGGGCGACCGGCGCGTGCCGGATCTGCGCACGGCCGCGTTCCTTTCCGCGGTGCGCAAGGTCGCCACGACGTATCTCGAGCTCGGCGTCTTCCCCTGATCGAGCGAAGCGAGGCACCCGAGCGGGCGGGCGCTTGAGCGCCCGGGAGCCCGCGAGTTCCAGTCGACTCCTCGCCAACGGCGTTCGCCTCCATTGGCGCGAGGCGGGCATCGCCGACGGTCCGCCGATCGTGTGGGTGCACGGCGGCTCCGTCGAAGACTCGTCGATGATGGTGCCGGACCTCGAGCCGTTCTTCGACCGCGTCCGCGCGCTCTTTCCCGACACGCGCGGCCACGGCCTCTCCTCCCACTTCGAGCGCGTCGAGGACTACACGTACGCGCGCAAGGCCACCGATTTGCTGCTGTGGCTCGACACGCTGGGAGTCGGCGAGGCGGTGTGGGGCGGTGCCTCGATGGGGGGCGCGCTCGGGCTCTGGATCGCGAGCCACGCGCGCGAGCGCGCGCGGGCGGTGATCTCGATCAGCGGGCCGCCGTACGAGCCGCCCGAGAGCGACAAGACGTGGTGGGTCGAGCATCGCCCGCTCGTCGCGGCGGGCCGGATCGAAGATTACTTCGACGCGAACGTCCGGCTCCGGATGGGCGAGGACGGTCTCGCGCGGATCAAGGCGCGTCCCGAACGCTATCGCGAGCTGGTCGCCGGCCTGCGGCGGCACTCGACCGCGTCACTGCTCGCGCTGCTCGACGAGACGTACGCGCGCACCGACTGGCTCCGCGAGTGCGCGCGCATCCGGTGTCCCGTGCTCGTCATCGCGGGATCCGAGGATCACTTCCCGACCGTCGACATGTCGCGCCGGGTGGCCGCGACGATTCCAGGCGCGCGGCTCTACGTGGTGAAGGGGGGCCCGCACTTCCCGAATCGCACCCACCGCGCCGAGGTCCAGGCCGCCATGACGACGTTCCTGCGCGAGATCGGCGTGCTGACGTGAAGCTCCGCCCGATCGTGTGACGCCCGCCGACGTCGCCCGCGGGATCCTCGTCGCGATCCTGTGGGGCCTCGCGTTCGTCGCGACGCGCATCGGGCTCGACAGCTTCGCGCCCGCCCAGCTCGCGGCGCTGCGCTTCCTGATCGCCTCCGTGCCGGCGCTCGTGCTGCCGCGGCCGCCGATCCGCTGGCCGCTTCTGATCGCGACCGGCCTCACGCTCTACGCGGGCCAGTTCCTGTTCCAGTTCTTCGGCATCGCGGCCGGTATGCCGCCCGGGCTCGCGGCGCTCGTGGTCCAGACGCAGGCGCTGTTCACGGTCGTGTTCGCGTCGGTGGTCCTGGGCGAGCGGCCGACGCCGCGCCAGATCGCCGGTCTCGTGATCGCGTTCGGCGGGCTCGTGGTCATCGCGACGACGACCGGCCGTGACCTCACGGCCGCCGGCTTCGCGCTGACGCTCGGCTCCGCGGTGAGCTGGGGCGTCGGGAACATCTTCGTCAAGCGCCTCGGCGTCACCGCGCAGCTCGATCTGATGGTCTGGCTCGGGCTCGTCGTGCCGCTGCCCGCGCTGGCGATCTCCGCGATCGTCGACGGTCCCGCTGCGCTGGCATCCGCGGCGACGACCGCGACCGCGGCCGGCTGGCTCGCGGCGCTCTACCTCGGCGCGCTCGCGACCGTGCTCGCGTACACGATCTGGGGCGGGCTGCTGCGGCGCCATCCCGCGGCGGCGGTGGCCCCCTTCGCGCTGCTGGTGCCGATCGTCGGCGCGCTCGGCTCCGCGATCGTCTTCGGCGAGCGCTTCGGGCCGCTGCGCGTGCTCGGGATGGCGTGCGTGCTGGCCGGCCTCGGCGTGATCGTGCTGCCGGTGCTACGATTCCGCTCGCAACGCATCGCCTGACCCGAAGGAGATCCGCATGCTGTCGCGTCGCGAGCTGCTCACGATCGGCGCCGCCGGGGTCGCCGCGGCCAGCCTCCCGGCATCGTCCTCCGCGCAGGCGCCGAAGCGCGGCGGGACGCTGACGCTCCGGACCTGGGATCCGCCGCACTTCGACCACATCCTCGCTCACGCCTACAAGACCCACGTGGTGATCAGCTTCACGCACAGCCGGCTCTTGCGGCACCGGGCCGGGCCGAACGTGAAGCCGGGCTCGTTCGTGTTCGAGCCCGACCTCGCGGAGTCGTGGAAGCAGGTGAACGACACCACCTACGAGTTCAAGCTGCGCAAGGGCGTGCGCTTCCACGCGAAGCCGCCGGTCAACGGTCGCGAGCTGACCGCGGAGGACGTGCGCTACACGTTCGAGCGCACGCTGACCGAGAAGGGCAGCACCAACGCGGCGATGTACCGCTCGATCGCGAAGATCGACGCCGTGGACAGGTACACGGTGCGCTTCACGCTGAAGGAGCCGTTCGCGTGGTTCCTCGACCACATCGCGAACCCGATGGCGGGCGGGATCGTCGCGAAGGAGTGCGTGGAGAAGTTCGGCGACCTGAAGAAGGCCGACGCGGTGATCGGCACCGGGCCGTGGATGCTCGACGGCTACAAGCCGAACCAGTCGCTGACGCTCGTGCGCAACCCGAATTACTTCGTCGCGGGCCTGCCGTACATCGACCGGATCGAGATGGTCGTGGACGAGGACAACGCCTCGCGCATCGCCGCGTTCCTCGCCGGCAAGTACGACCTCGGCTGGGAGTTCCCCGGGACGATCAATCGCTCGGACTGGGTGCAGATCGCCGACACGCTCAAGAAGCGCCGGCCCACCCTGCGCACGACGGAGTTCACCTCGAACGTGGTGAGCGACTTCGCGCTGCGCGCCGACAAGCCCCCGTTCAACGACGTGCGGGTGCGACAGGCGATCTCGCTGGCGATGGATCGCAAGCAGATCATCGACGGCGTGCTGGAAGGCGTCGGCGTGGTGAACGGGCCCGTGCCCGCCGCGCTGACGGACTGGGCGCTGCCGATCGACCAGCTCGGCGAGGGCGCGCGCTATTACAGGTACGACCCGGCGGAGGCGAAGCGTCTCCTCGCCGCGGCCGGCTATCCGAACGGGATCCCCGCCGGCGTGTGCTTCGCGACGTACGGCTCGACGCAGCTGGTCGACACGATGGAGCTCCTGCTCAAGCAGCTCAAGACCGTCGGCATCGACGCGAAGCTGGATCAGAAGGAATACGGCGCCTACCAGGCGTCCTGCCGGGTCGGAAAGTACGACTCGATGACGTTCGGCCCGCTCACGCCGTTCCTCGAGCCCGACAACTTCCTGTACGGGCAGTACGCGACCGGCGAGCCGCGGAACCGGAGCCACGTGTCCGATCCGTTGCTCGACGACCTGCTCGTGCGGCAGCGCCGGCTGTCGGACGTGAAGGCGCGGCGCGAGGTGATCAACCAGATCCAGCGTCACCTGGCGAAGCAGCAGTACTACGTGCACGCGCCGACGGGCACGTACATCGCCGTGTGGGATGGCGCCGTGAAGAATTACGGCCCGAATCTTGGCTACGACTACGGCGGCCGGCTGATGACCGCCTGGCTCGACCGGTAGGAGGGGGGCGCGATGCCGCACATCCCGTACGTCGATCCCGCTGATGTGACCGACCCCGAGATCCGCGGGTACCTCGAGCTCGCACGGCGCGAGGGGACGCCCCGGCCCGAGAGCCAGGCGATCCGCGCGCACAACCCCGCGGTCATCCGCGCGTTCTTGCAGGCGTTGGACCTCACGTTCCGCAACGGCGTCCTCGATCACACGGTGAAGGAGCTCTGCCGCGTCTACGTCTCGAAGTCGATCGACTGCGACTACTGAGGCGTGCAGCGCTCCGTCCAGGGCGGACGGAAAGGGCTCACGGAAGACAAGTACGACGACCTGCTGACCTTCGCCGACTCCGACAGGTTCAGCGCGCGCGAGAAGGCCGCGCTGACCTACACGAGCGCGATCGCGTGGAATTCGGACATCGCCGACGACGCGCTGTGGACTGAGCTGCACGCGCACTTCACGATCCCCGAGATCGTGGAGCTCGGGTTCTTCGTCGCGCTCACGCTCGGCCAGCAGCGCTGGATCAAGACGCTCGGCATCGGCCACGGCGAAGTGCTCCCGGGCACCACCGCCGGCCTCGCGCCGAACGCGGCCGGTGCGCGATGAAGAAGACGTTCCTCGAGCCGAGCGAGCGCCAGAAGTCGCGCGCGTACTCGCCCGCGGTGATCACCGAGGGCGGCCGGATCGTGTGGCTCGCCGGTCAGACGGCGCTGGTGGACGACAAGGGCCAGGACATCTCGGGAAACTTCGAGGCGCAGACCCGGCGCGTCTTCGCGCTGCTGGACGAGACGCTGCGCCGCGTCGGCGGCACGCTCGCCGACATGGTGACGATGACGGTGTTCATCAAGGAAGCGCGCTACGGCGACCGTTTCGTCGAGATCCGCCGCGAGCTCTTCCCGGGCGGGGGCTTCCCCGCCAGCGCGCTGATCACCGTCGCGAACTTCGCGCGCCCGGGGATGGAAATCGAGATCCAGGGCGTCGCAGTCATCGCGGAGGGTTGACTCAGAGGAAGCTTCGCTCGACCGATTGGATGAACTGAATTCCCGAGATCGTTTTGGTAGCAAGGCGATCGTCGTTCGTCAGGAACAGATCAACTCGCGCGTGTGCCGCACAGGCGAGTTGAATGGCGTCCGGAGCACGAATCGACCGATCTCGCCGGATGTCCGCATACACCTGCGCTGTCTCACGAGCGAAAGGCAGCAGCGTGGCGGCCCTGGTCAGCGCTTCCTCGTAGGTCGCCTTCAAACGCGCGTCTCCAGCTTCAATCGGCTTGACGAGGATCTCGCCGAGTGTGAGCGTCGAAGTCAGTAGTTCATCGCCACGGTCGAGCATGCGCTGTCGAATCGCCGCGACTCGCTCGGAGAGTCGTCCATAGTCCGCGAAGAGGTAGATGAAAAGATTGGTATCCCAGAAGACGCGACTCACGCCCACCCTTCACGAAGGCGGTTGACGTACGCATCGGCGTGCTCGTCAGCCCACAGCTCGCGACCGGAGCCACGAAGCGCGAGGAGCGGGTCCGGCGCCTTCCCGGGCACCGCACGGCTGTTCGTGCGTTCATACCAGTCGATGAGCTCAGCGTATTGCGAGGGCACGTCCCTGCGATCGGGGAACATGCGGCCGCGGCGTTGCGGGTGCTGAGGATCGCCGGGACGGTAGAGACGGCGACGGCCATACGCGGTCTCCACCAGCATTCGATATCCCGCCGGATTCGGAGGCCGATTGGCCACGCAATGTTGGATGACGTGGACGTGCACGCTGCCCCGGGTTTGGCCCGTGAGGTTCTCGCGCTGAACCCGATCCATGATCTCGCGGATACTGAGAGCTCGTCGTGCTGGCGTATTACGCGCTGATGAGTCGCTGCCCGAGCTGCGTGCGCGCGTCCTTGAGGCGCTGCCGCATGTCCCCCGGCACCTCGGGACGCTCGGTGCTCGCGAAGACGTCCACTTCGACCTGTAGCATCCCCGCCACCTTGTCGAGCGACGCCGCGGCGAGGTGCGACTCGATCCCGAACGTCTGCAGCGGCACCCCGAGCCGCGCGGCCACGTGCAGCAGGTCGCCGGGCAGCCGCCGCGCGGTGTCCTCGCTCTTCTTGAGCCACGTGACGTCGGCGAAGACCGGGACCATATGCGAGGCGCCCCGCAGCTCGAGCGTGCCCTCACCGTGGATGGGAATGGTCTCGCGGTCGACGAACCTGGCACGGCTGGGCGACGTGACCCGGGTGAGCGAGAAGCGGATCGTCGGGTGCCTGGCGGCGTCGAGCCAGCGGTCGCCCAGCATCACGTCGTTCATCAGCGGGATGCCGGTGTCGAGCGAGGCGACCGGCACCGCGAACACGACGCGCGGCGCGTCGGTGAGGTTCGCGGGATCCACCTCGATCTCGCCGGTCACGTCGTTCGTGCGGACGAGGATCGTCTCGAGCGGCGCCCGCGACGCGACCATCACGGCGTTGCGCGTCATCGGGTCGTCGACGACGAACGTCGTGCGCGGCACGAGCGGCGCTTACTTCACCGCGCCCGCGGTGAGTCCGGAGACGTAGTAGTCGAGGAAGAACACGTACAGGACCACGATCGGCACCGACGCCAGCACCGCGCCCGCCATGAGCTGGCCCCAGTAGTAGATGTCGCCGCGGATCAGCTCGCTGGTGACCCCGACGCTGGCCGTGATCTGGTCGGAGGACGAGGTGAACGTCAGCGCGTAGATGAACTCGTTCCACGAGAGCGTGAACGCGAACAGCGCCGCGCACACGAGGCCGGGGATCGCGATCGGCAGCACGATCTTCGTCAGCGCCTGGATCCGCGTGGCGCCGTCGACCATCGCGCACTCCTCGACTTCCTTCGGCACCGTGCGGAAGTAGCCCATGAGCAGCCACGTGCAGAAGGGGACGAGGAACGTCGGGTACGTCACCACGAGCGCCCACTTGGAGTCCGCGAGCCCGAGCCAGTTCACGACTTGAGCGAGCGGAAGGAACAGGAGCGACGTCGGGACGAGGTAGGTCACGAAGATCCCGGTGCCGAAGCTCGACACCGCGAAGAACTTCAGCCGCGCGAGCGCGTACGCGGCCACGGTGCCGATCACCAGCGACACCACGGTGGCGAGCATCGTCACCATCAGGCTGTTCTTCGTCCACGTGATGAACGCGCTCTCCCACAGGAGCTTCGCGTAGTGCTCGGCGGTGGGGCCCTGGCGGATCAGGAGCGGGTTGGCCGCGCGGTCGTACAGCTCCCGGTCCGACTTCAGCGACGTGAGCGCCATGTGATAGAAGGGAAACACCGCGAAGAGGATGAACGGCAGGAGCAGCACGTGCATCAGCACCTTCGTCCACAGCTTGCGCCGCGACATCAGTACGCCTGCTTCCTGACGTATCTCAGCTGTGCGTAGACGACGAACATCAGGACGGGGAACAGGTAGAGCGAGATCGCGGCGCCCTCCCCGATGCGCCCGCTCTCGAGCCCGATCTGGCGCGACAGCGTGGCGAAGAGGTGCGTGGTGTTGATCGGTCCGCCGTGCGTGAGCACATAGACGATGTTGAAGTCGCTGAACGTGAAGATCGTCGAGAACAGCACCACGATGCCGAGGACCCCCTTCAGCATCGGCAGCGTCACGTACCAGAAGCGCGCCCACGGCCCGGCGCCGTCCGCTTCCGCCGCCTCGTAGAGCTCCTTCGGGATCGACACGAGGCCCGCGAGGATGGTGACCGCGAAGAACGGCAGGCCGCGCCAGATGTTCACCACGACGACGGCCGTCATCGCGTAGTACTGCTGGCCGAGCCAGTTCGGCCCGGGCGGACTCATGAGCCCCGTGTGGATGCCGACCCAGTTCACCACGCTGTAGAGCGAGTTGAACATCCACGACCAGCCGAGCGTCGAGAGCGCGGTCGGGATGACCCACGGCAGGAGCACGGTCCCGCGGATCAGCCGCTTGAACCAGAGCTGCTGGTTCAGGAGCAGCGCCAGCGAGATGCCGAGGAACAGCTTGCACGTCATCGCCGCGCCGGTGAACACGAACGCGTTCTGGAAGGTCTGCCGGAATGCGTCGCTGTCCCAGAGGTTGACGAAGTTCCGGAGGCCGACGAGATGGCTCGGCCGGCCGATGAACGCGTTGGAGAGCGCGAAGTAGATCGCCATGCAGAACGGATAGGCGACGAGCAGCAGGATGAGGATCATCGCCGGCGTGACGAACAGTGGACCGAGGACGTTCTCGCGGTCGAGCAGCTCGCGCACGCGCGCCTTGACGGTCAGGCGCGCGGGCGCGGCGACGGGAAGGGTGCCGATCGCCATTCAGCTCACCCCGCGATGATCTTCTTCATCTCGCGCTCGGCCCAGGCGACGGATTCCTTGGTCGAGGTGCCGGTGACCGCCTTCGCGATCATGTTCGGCAGGATGAAGGAGTTGGTGATGAGCTGCACCTTGTCGCTCGGCGGCGCGGGCCAGCCGTAGCAGTGGTACTGCACGCCCTCGGGCTTCAGGGCGGCGTACTTCGGATCGGTCTTCAGGACCGCGTGGTCCTGGAGCTTCTCGTAGACGGGCAGATTGAAGGCGTCCGCCGACATGATGTACTCGTCGTAGACCTCCTTCTTGCCGAGGAGGTACTTGATCCACTCCTTGGCGGGCTCGACGTTCTTCGAGAACTTCCAGATGCCGATGTGCCGCGGCACGTCGGTCTCGTGCCGGCCGCTCGGGCCGCCCGGCGTCCGGTGGTGATTGATGCCGTCGGCGCTCGCGAGCTTCTTCTGCTTCGCGACGATGTAGGCGCTCACCGGGTTGTGGATCCAGCCCGCCTTGCCCTGCTGGATCGACTCGTTGTTGCTCGCGTCGGTCCACGACAGGACCTCCGGCTCCATCGCGTCCTTGAACATCCTCTTGTACCACTCGACCATCTGCTCGGTGGCCGGCGAGTTGATCTTGACGGTCTTGCCGTCCTTGTCGATCTCCAGCCCGCCGAAGCTCCACAGCACGGGGCTTGCCGTCGAGATCGTGTCGTAGTTCTGGCTGATGGGGATCCCGACCGGGTTCCCCATCTTCTTCAGCTCCTTGCCGGCGACGTAGAGGTCTTCCCACGTGTCCGGCACCTTGAGGCTCGCCTTCTTGAAGAGGTCCTCGCGGTACGTCGCGACGAACATCGCGTGGTACTGCGGCACCGCGCGCCACACGCCCTTGACGCGCGCGGTCTCCGCGGCTGACGAGAGCGCCTTGCCGTACTGCTTCTCGAGGTCGGCCACGATGCCGGAGACGTCGACGAGCTGCGTCTCGTAGAGCCACGGGAAGTGCATGCGCATCTCGACCACGTCGTGGCCGGACTGCGTCTGCACCTCGGCGGCGTAGCGCGCGGCCTGCTGCGGCGCCGCGATGTGATCGATCTTGAGCTTGATGCCGGTGTCCTTCGTGAAGCGCTGGCCGATCTCCGCGAGCTTCTTGTCGGAGGCCGGGGCGAAGTTGTTCCAGCAGAGATAGCTGACCTCGCGGGTCTGACCCACGGCCGGGGCCACACGCGTCGCCAGGATGCCGGCGAGACCTGCGCTCGACGTCGCCACGAAGCGACGGCGGTTCATCGTGCCCATGCAGTGTCCTCCGAGCGGACGGGGTTGGGAGCCGAAGTATCGGGAGTGTATCATCGAACGGATGTCGTCCCGCCTCATCGCCGGCGCTCTTTTGCTGATCGTGGTCACGGGCGCCGCGTGCAACCAGAACACGCGCGCGTCCGCCGAAGCGCCGAAGCCCGTCGCGCCGCCGCGCCCCGTCCGCGTCGTGCCCGCCACGCAGGAGAGCGTACCGCGCACCGTGATCGTGAGCGGGACGCTCGCCGCCGAGGAGCAGGTCGTGCTCGGCGTGAAGGTGGCCGGGCGTCTCTCGGAGCTCGCGGTGGACCTCGGGACCCGCGTCAAGAAAGGCCAGATCGTCGCGCGGATCGATCCCGGCGACTACCGGCTGCGCGTGGAGCAGGCGGTCGCGGCGCTGCAGCAGGCGCGCGCGCGGCTCGGCCTCAAGCCCGACGGCGCCGACGATCGCGTCGACGTCGAGCAGACCGCGCTCGTGCGCCAGGCGCGCGCGGTGCTCGACGAGGCGAAGCTCACGCGCGAGCGCAGCGATCGGCTCTGGGAGCAGTCGCTCATCGCGCGCTCGCAGGTGGACGCCGCGGTGGCCGCGCTGCAGGTCGCCGAGGGACGCTATCAGGACGCCATCGAAGAGGTGCGCAACCGCCAGGCCGTCCTCGCCCAGCGCCGCTCCGAGCTCGAGATCGCGCGCCAGCAGCTCGCGGACACCGCGCTCGTCTCGCCGATCGACGGCGCCGTCGGTCAGCGCCAGGCGGCGGTCGGCGAGTACCTGGCGCCCGGGGCGCCGGTCGCGACGCTCGTGCGCGTGCATCCGCTGCGGCTGCGCGTGGCGGTGCCCGAGCGCGACGCCGCGACCGTCCAGGTCGGCCAGCCGGTACGTCTCACGGTCGAAGGCGACGCCACCCAGCACACGGGCCGCGTCGCGCGCCTGAGCCCCGCGATCCAGGAGCAGAACCGCACGCTCACCATCGAGGCCGAGATTCCGAACGAGCGCGGCGTCCTGCGTCCCGGCTCCTTCGCGCGCGCCACGATCGTGACGCTCGCGGCGCAAGCCGTGGTGATGGTGCCGGCGAGCGCGATCGTCACGTTCGCCGGCATCGAGAAGGTCATAACCGTGCAGGACGGCAAGAGCGTGGAGCGCCGCGTGCAAACCGGACGGAAGGACGGCGCGCGCGTCGAGATCGTCTCGGGCCTCGCGGCCGGCGAGCCCGTGGTCGTCGAGCCCGGAAACCTCGTCGGCGGCGTCACCGTGCAGGTCACTCGATGAGATCGGCAGTCGCGAAGGGCCCGGATTCACTCCGGGCCCGAAGCGCAGGGGGGCTTGGGGGGTGCGTCTCGCACCCCCCATGCAACTAGATGCAGAAGCTCGCCGAGATCTGCATCAAGCGTCCGGTCTTCGCCTCGATGATCGTGCTCGCGCTCGTCGTCGTCGGCGCCGCCAGCTACTTCAAGCTGGGCGTCGATCGCTTCCCGCGCGTGGACCTGCCCACCGTCTCCATCCGCACCGACCTGCCGGGCGCGTCCACCGAGGAAGTCGAGACGCAGGTCTCGCAGAAGATCGAGGAAGTCGTCAACACGATCGAGGGCATCACGGAGCTGCGCTCGATCTCGGGCGCGGGCAAGTCGATCATCATCGTGACGTTCGCGCTCAACCGCAGCATCGACGTGGCGACACAGGACGTGCGCGACCGCGTCGCCACCGTCCTCGCCAAGCTGCCGAAGGACGTCAAGCCGCCGGTGATCTCGAAGAACGACAACGACGCGTCGCCGGTGATGACGGTGGCGCTGTCCGGCAACCGGTCGCTGCGCGAGCTGACGGAGCTCGCCGACAAGATCGTGAAGGTGCGCGTGGAGCGGTCGTCCGGCGTCGGCGAGGTGCGGCTCGTCGGCGGGCTGCTGCGCGCCATCAACATCCTGGTCGACGCCGACCGTCTCGCCGCCTACCAGCTTCCGATCACCGCCGTCCGCGACGCGATCACCCGGCAGAACGCCGAGCTTCCGGGCGGCAACGTCACGCGCGGGGGCCGCGAGGAGAGCTTGCGGACGCTCGGACGCATGCCCGACGCGCGCGCCTTCGAGGAGCTGGTCGTCGCCACCGTCAACGGCGCCCCGATCCGCATCCGCGACCTCGGCCGCGCGGAGGACGGCACGAAGGAGCAGCGCTCGCTGGCGCGGCTCAACGGCGTGCCGACCGTCACGCTCGAGGTGCGCCGGCAGTCGGGCGAGAACACCGTGGCCGTCATCGACGGCGTCAAGCGCGCGCTCGATCAGGTGCGGGCCCAGCTGCCCGCCGACGTGAAGATCGAGGTGATCCGCGACCAGTCGCGCTACATCCACACCGCGCTGCACGAGATCAACGTGCACCTCGTGCTGGGCTCGATCCTCGCGTGCCTGGTCGTGCTCGCGTTCATGCGGAGCTGGCGGTCGACGATCATCGCGGGCATCGCGATCCCGACCTCGGTCATCGCGGCCTTCGGCGCGATGTGGACGCTCGGCTTCACGCTCAACAGCGTCACGATGCTGGCGCTGGTGCTGATGGTCGGCATCGTCATCGACGACGCGATCGTCGTGCTCGAGAACATCTTCCGCTACGTCGAGGAGAAGAAGGTCAAGCCGTTCGAGGCCGCGAAGCTGGCGACCGCCGACATCGGGCTCGCCGTCACCGCGACCACCTTCAGCCTCGTCGTCATCTTCGTGCCCGTGTCGTTCATGTCGAGCGTGTCCGGCCGCTTCCTGTATCAGTTCGGCCTCACCGCGGCCGTCGCCGTCCTCGTGTCGCTGCTGGTGTCGTTCACGCTGACGCCGATGATGAGCGCGCGCCTCCTGCGCGCCGAGGACGGGGCGCACGGCGGCGACTCGGCGGGGCACGGCGGCGCCGACGCGGCCGGACGCTCGCGCCGGGGCTTCTACGCGTGGATCGACCGCGGCTACATGTGGATCCTCGGGCTCTCGATGCGTCACCGCTGGGCGGTGGTCGCGCTCTCGATCGTCGTGATCGCGTCGTCGGTGCCGTTCTATCGGCTGGTGAAGCAGGAATACATCCCGAGCGACGTCGACGAGGCGGAGTTCGACGTCATCGTGACGGGCCCCGACGGCCTCAGCATCAGCGCGATGTCGGAGGCGATGGCCGCGGTCGAGAGCGAGATCCGCGGCATTCCCGCGGTGCGCGTGGTCCTGGCGTCGACGGGCGGCGACTTCCTGGGGCGGGTCAACAGCGGCAACGTCTACGTGCGCATCGCGCCGCACACCGCGCGCACGATCACGCTGGAGCGCGTGTGGGATGGGCTCACGAGCGGGCGTCCGCTCGCGGCGTTCCGGGGGAACTACAGTCAGCGCGACGTCATGCAGGAGGTGCGGCGCCGGCTCAAGAAGTTCCGCGATTTCCGATTCAGCGTGCGGAACGCCCCGTCGTTCAACATCGGCGGCGGCAGCTTCGATATCGACTTCGTGCTCCGCGGCCCCGACCTCGAAGCGCTCGCCGAGTACGGCGACCGTCTGCGCGTGAAGTCCCAGGAGCTGGGCGGCATCCTCGACGCGGACACGACGCTCAAGCTCGAGAAGCCGGAGCTGCTCGTGCACATCGACCGCGAGCGGGCCGCCGATCTCGACGTCGACGCCTCCCAGGTGGCGACCGCGCTCAGTCTGGGCGTCGGCGGCGCGGAAGAGATCTCGCGCTACCGCGATCCCGCGATCGGCGAGGACTATCACGTCGACATCCGTCTCGCGGAGGCGGACCGCGACCGCGCGAGCACCATCTCGCGCCTCTACGTGGCGCGGCGGGGCGGCGGGCTGGTGCGGCTCGACAACCTCGTCAAGATCGAGAGCGGGATCACGGCGGCGCGCATCGACCGCTCGGATCGGCAGCGCGAGGTGCGCCTGCGCGCCTCGGTGGCGCCGGGCTTCGGCCAGGCCGACCGGATCGAGGCGCTGCGCAACGCGGTGAAGGCGATGAACGTCCCCGCCGCCTACACGACGGCGGTGTCGGGCCGCGCGCGGGAGCTCGAGAAGACGTTCACCGAGTTCCTGTGGGTGTTCCTGCTCTCGGTGATCTTCATGTACATGATCCTCGCCTCGCAGTTCGAGAGCGTGATCCACCCGTTCACGATCCTGCTGTCGCTGCCGCTGTCGGTGCCGTTCGCGCTCCTGTCGCTGTGGTGGACCGGCAACACGCTCAACCTCTACTCCGCGCTCGGCATCCTCGTGCTCTTCGGCGTCGTGAAGAAGAACGCCATCCTGCAGATCGACCACACGAACAACCTGCGCGCGGCGGGCGTCGAGCGCGACGAGGCGATCATGCGCGCCAACCGCGACCGGCTGCGCCCGATCCTCATGACGACGCTCGCGCTCGTCGCCGGCATGCTGCCGCTCTGGGTCGGGAGCGGGCCGGGCGCGGAGGAGCGGCGCGCGATCGCGGTCGTCGTGATCGGCGGTCAGACGCTCTGCCTGCTGCTGACCCTCGTGGTCACGCCGGTCGCGTACGCGCTCTTCGAGGATCTCGGGGGCGCGTTCCGCTGGCGGCCGTCGTTCGCGCGCGTCCGCGCGCGCCGGGCACGCGCGCTGCCGATCGAAGGAGGCTCGGCGAACGACGAGCGCTAGGGGCTCTGGCGCTGCTCGGGCGGCGGGGCGACGCCGCCGGGGACCGTCGTCGTGCGGCCGTCGGGCGTCGTGATCACGAGCGGCGGAACGTAGTTCTCTCGATCGGAGATCCGGCGCTCCCAGTGACCGGGGACCATCGCGCCGCCGAGCTGGCCGGGCACCGGGATGATGCGATCGGGCACCCACACGTCGGCCGGGCTCTGGCCCATGGGCGTCGGCGCCGCGGGCATGGGACGGGTCGACTGGTTGTAGATCCGGTCGAGCGCTGAACCCGAGGGCGTCGTCGGCCCGATGCGCGGCGTCGCGCCCACCTGGGCGGACGCCGGTGTCGCGGTCAGCGCCGCGGACACGAGCACGACGATCGCGGCAATCCTCCCTGCGCTCACGCCTCCATCGTAGCGCGTTCGCGCGCGGCGTCGAGCACGGCCCTCAGATACGCGTCCTCGTCGCGCGGCCCGACGACGGCGGGGCGCCCGTTCACGACCGTCGTCGGCACGTCGCCGACGCCGTAGCGCACGGCCAGGTAAGGGAAGAGCGGGACCATGATGACGTCGGTGGTCACGCGCTCGCTCTCGAGCGCGAATCGCGTCGACAGCGCGACCGCTGTCGTGCAGTCACGCGCGTTGGCCTGGAGCGCGTCGAGGATCTTCCAGCCGGCCTCGTCGAGGAGACGTTCGGCGCGCGCGGCCATCAGGCCTTCGGCTGCCAGTCCTTGAAGCGCTCGCGCAGGACCTTCTTGTCGAACTTGCCGACGCTCGTCTTGGGGACGGCCTCGATCAGCACGACCTCGTCGGGCAGCGCCCAGCGCGCGAGCTTGTCTCTCAGGTAGTCGACGATCTCGGCGGGCTCCACCGTCACGCCGGGCTTCGGCACCACGCACGCGAGCGGGCGCTCGACCCACTTCGGATGCGGCACCGCGATCACCGCGGCCTCGAGCACCTTCGGGTGGCCCATGATCATGCTCTCGACGTCGATCGACGAGATCCACTCGCCGCCGGACTTGATGAGGTCCTTCGTGCGGTCGGTGATCTGGATGTACCCCTCGGGATCGATGACCGCGACGTCGCCCGTGCGGAACCAGCCGTCCCCGGTGAAGCGATCGGCCGCCTGCGGGTTGTTGTAGTAGGACTTCAGCACCCACGGGCCGCGCACCTGGATCTCGCCCATGCTCTTGCCGTCCCACGGCTGCTCGACGCCCTCGTCGTTCACGATGCGCAGGTCCACGCCCGCGACCGGGTAGCCCTGCTTGGCGCGCACGCCGTACTGATCGTCCTCCGGCCACTCGCGCATGTAGCTCTTGAGCCGCGCGAGCGTGCCGATGGGCGACATCTCGGTCATGCCCCAGGCGTGCATCATCGTCGCGTCGAACTTCTTGTCGAACGCCTCGATGAGGCTGCGCGGGGCCGCCGATCCGCCGATCGGGATGCAGCGGATCGACGAGATGTCGTAGCCCTCCTTCTCGACCAGCTCCTTGATCGCGATCCACACGGTGGGCACCGCGCCGACGAAGGAGACCTTCTCGGCCTGGACGATCTCGCAGATGTCCTTCGGCTGGATGTTCGGGCCCGCGAAGATCTGGGTCGCGCCGGTCATCACGCCGCCGTACGGCACGCACCACGCGTTCGCGTGGAACATCGGCACCACGTGCAGGATCACGTCGTTCTCGGAGAGCGCCATCGTGTCGGCCGCGGCCTGCGCCATGCAGTGGAGGAAGATCCCGCGGTGCGTGTAGACGACGCCCTTCGGGTGCCCGGTGGTGCCGGACGTGTAGCACATGCCGAGCGCGTCGGTCTCGTCGATCTGCGGCCAGCGGTCGAACGGGCGCGCGCCGGCGAGCAGCGTCTCGTATTCGGGAAGGCCGTCGGGCACCGCGGCGTCCACGGTGTCCTTCATGATCACGATGTGCTTCACGCTCGGAATCCTGTCGCGGATCGCCGCGAGCATCGGATAGACGCTCGCGTCCGCGAAGATCACGCTGTCCTCGGCGTGGTTGACGATGTACGTGAGGTCCTGGGCCGACAGCCGGAAGTTCAGCGTGTGCAGCACGGCGCCCGAGAGCGGCGCCGCCCAGTACACCTCGAGGTGGCGATGGCTGTTCCACGCGAGCGTGGCGACGCGGTCGCCCTTGCGGATGCCGAGCTCGCGCAGGACGCCCGCGAGCCGCATGGTCCGCTCGGCGAAATCGGCGTAGGTGTGGCGGAACAGCGCATGGCCCGGCACGCGCGTGGCGATCGTCTTCTTCGCGAAAAGCTTGCGGCTGCGCTCGAAGAAATGCGTCAGCGTGAGCGGATAGCTCATCATCAGGTCGTTCAGCGGCGCCGTCATCCTGCCTCCGTCAATGCGAAGTCACGCATAGAGGGTAGGGCACGAGCGGGCTCGCCGTCCACTCGCGCGGGGCACCGGCGCCGGGGAGCTAGGCCGAGTGGCTCAAGACGGGCGGGCCGAGCGCGCGCCCGATCTCCGCGACCAGCGCATTCACGTCGAACGGCTTCATCAGCGTCGCGACGTTCGGCCGATCCTTCACGGAGCCGAGACGCGCGGGGTCGCCGGACACGACGATCACCGGCATCGTCCGGAACGTGGAGCTCGCGCGGAGCTGCGTCAGGAACTCGATGCCGCTGATTCCGGGGAGCGAGAGATCGAGGATCAGCAGATCCGGGTGCAGCGCGTCGAGCCGCTCCAGCGCTTCTTCGGGCGTGCCGACGGCGAGCGCCGGATAGCCGGCTTCTTCGACGATCGCCGCGATGATGTCGCGGAGATATTGCTGGTCGTCGAGCACGATCACTCGCGTACGCATCTCAGCTCTCGCAACATATGCAAGTTCGCGCCCAACTATCCAGTCCTTCAATGACGCGAGCTTACGGGTCATGACGCAGTGCATCTGCGTCACGGTGCCGGGCATCGTGTCACTCTTGCGACAACGCCTGAAGGGCATGCGGCCGGGGCCTCGCGGCCCTCGATGGTGTTATGGTGGCCGCGATGCGGTCCCGGTGGAACGACGCGGAAGCCGCCACTCTCTCCGGTCTCGACCTTCTCGTCTACGCCTCGCGACTCGTCGGCGCCGAGACCTCGCTCGTCGTGTGGGGCGGCGGCAACACGTCGATCAAGACGCGCGAGCAGGATCACCGCGGGCGCGAGATCGACGTGCTCCGCGTGAAGGGCAGCGGGTCCGATCTGAAATCGGTCCAGCGCAAGGACTTCCCGGGCGTGCGGATGGACGACATCCTCGCGCTGCTGCCGCGCGACGACATGGGCGACCAGGAGATGGTGAGCTACCTCGCGCACGGACTTCTCGATGTGGGCGGCGTGCGCCCGTCGATCGAGACGCTCCTGCACGGCTTCGTGAGCGCGCCCGCGGTGGTGCACACGCACGCGGACGCGATCGTCTCGCTCACCAACAACGACCGCGCGCACCAGACGCTGACCGACGTGTACGGCAAGGACGTCATCCCGCTCGACTACCGGCGTCCGGGCTTCAAGATCTCGCGGGACGTCGCCGACACCATCCGCGATCATCCCGAAGCCAAGGCGCTCGTCCTCGCCAAGCACGGCACGATCTGCTGGGGCGCCACGATCAAGGACGCGTACGAGGCGACGATCGAGCTGATCACGCGCGCCGAGGACGCGATCCGCGAGCGGCGCCACGGCCGCCAGGTCTTCGGTCCTCCGCGCGTGCGCGTGCTCGAGCCGGCGGAGCGCCGCGCGGCCGCGATCGCGCTCGCGCCGAAGCTGCGCGGCCGTCTCGGGCGCGACAGGCGCGTGGTGGTGACGTTCGACGACTCGGCGCCGGTGCTCGAGTTCGTCTCGTCGACCGAGGCCGCGTCGCTGTCGCAGGTCGGGCCCGCGACGCCGGATCACACGATCTACACGAAGCGCCTCCCCGCGTACGTCGCCACCGGCGGCGATCCCGCCACGCTCGCGGCCGACGCCGACGCGTGCGTCAGCCGGTTCGTCGAGGAGTACACGCGCTACTTCGAGTCGCAGCGCCAGGAAGGCGCCACGCTGACCGATCCGATGCCGCGCGTGGTCCTCGTCCCGGGCCTCGGGATGTTCACGGCGGGCAAGGATCGGCGGACCGCGGGCATCGTCAACGACATCTACCACCACACGATCGACGTCATCGGCAACGCGGCCGCGTTCGGACGCTACGCTTCGCTCTCCGCGAAGGACGCGTACGACGTCGAGTACTGGCCGCTGGAGCTGTACAAGCTGACGCTCGCGCCGCCCGACAAGGAGCTCGCGCGCCGCGTGGCCGTCGTGACGGGCGGCGCGTCGGGCATCGGCAAGGCCGTCGCCAGGAAGCTCGCGGCCGAGGGCGCGCACGTCGTCGTGACCGACCTGGACGCGGGCGGCGCGCAGACGGTCGCCGACGACATCGTCAAGACGGTCGGCGCGGGACGCGCGCTCGCGCTCGGCATGGACGTGACGAGCGAAGCCTCGGTGCGCGCCGCGTTCGAGGAGACCGTGCTCGCCTACGGCGGCATCGACGTCGTCGTGTCGAACGCGGGGATCGCGCACGGCGCCGCGGTCGCCGACATGCGGCTCGAGGACTGGGAGCGCTCGTTCGCGGTGAACGCGCGGGGCCACTTCCTCGTCGCGCGCGAGGCGATGCGCCTGCTGATCGCGCAGGGACTCGGCGGCGCGCTGGTCTTCATCGCGACCAAGAACGTGATGTCGCCGGGCAAGGACTTCTCGGCGTACTCCGCCTCGAAGGCCGCGGAAGCGCAGCTCGCCAAGGTGCTCGCGCTCGAGGGCGCGCCCCACGGGATCCGCTCGAACATCGTGAACCCGGACGCCGTGTTCCAGGACTCGAAGCTCTGGTCGGAGGACATCCGCCGCGAGCGCGCGGCCGCGCAGGGCATCCGCGTGGAGCAGCTCGAGGACTTCTATCGCAAGCGGAACCTGCTCGCGGCGCGCATCCTTCCGGAGGACGTGGCCGAGGCGGCGCTCTTCCTCGCGTCCGACCGCTCGGCGAAGACCACGGGCTGCACGCTCACGGTCGACGGCGGCGTCAAGGACGCGTTCCCCCGGTGAGCGAGGCGCTCACGTCGTGACGGGCGTTCTCGGGTTCGGCGCCCAGCTCAAGCCGCATCCGCCCGCCGAGCAGTGGGACACGGTGCGCGCGGTCGAGCGCGCGGGGTTCGACTCCGTGTGGACCGGCGACCACGTGTCGTTCCACAACCCGCTCTACGAATCGCTGACGCTGCTCGCGTCCTACGCGTCGATCACCACGCGGATCAAGCTCGGCACCGGCGTCTACCTGCTCGCGCTGCGACCGCCCGCGATCGCGGCCAAGATCACCGCGACGCTGGATGTGCTCTCGGGCGGGCGGCTGATCTTCGGCGTCGGCGTGGGCGGCGAGAACCCGAAGGAGTTCGAGCTGACCGGCTCGCCGCACAAGGAGCGCGGCGCGCGGGTGACCGAGGGCATCGACGTCGTGCGAACGCTGTGGCGCGACACGCCCGCCTCGTTCGACGGGCGCTTCACGAAGTTCAAGGACGTGTCGATCGATCCCAAGCCCGTGCAGAAGCCGGGGCCGCCGATCTGGATCGGCGGGCGCTCGGACGCGGCCCTCGCGCGCGCGGCGCGTCAGGGCGACGGCTGGATCGCGTACGTCGTGCAGCCGTCGCGCTTCAAGGAGAGCGTCGCCAAGATCCACGCGGCGGCGGGCGGACGCACGCTGGACGACTTCGTCGCCGCGCACATGGCGTTCATCACGATCGGCAAGGACTACGAGAGCGCGAAGGCGACGTGGGTGCGGCTGCTCAGCAAGCAGTACGCGCAGGACTTCGGGCCGCTCGCGGAGAAGTACGGGATCATCGGGACGCCCGCGCAGTGCGCGGAGCAGCTGCATCGGTTCGTCGAGGCCGGCTGCCGCTATTTCGTGATGAATCCGGTCGTCGACAGCGCCGACGAGCGGGCGCAGCTCGAGACCATCGCGGCCGAGATCGTTCCCAGGTTCCGGTCGCGCTGAGCGGTGGCCGGGCCACCGCGCGAGTGCCGCGCCGTGGTGACCGCGACGCGCACGCTGACGCCGGACATCCTCGAAGCCGATCTCCGCATGGAGGATCCGCCCGCGCTCGCGTTCACGGCCGGCCAGTGGATCTCGGTGCCGTTCGGGCCGAAGACCGTGCGCGCGTACTCGATCGCGTCGACGCCGCGCACGCCCTCGACGATCACGCTGTCCGTCGACGTCGCGCCCGGCGGGATCGGTTCCGTGTGGTTTCGCGAGCTCGCGCCCGGCCTCCCTGTCTCCTTCAAGGGACCCCTGGGCGGTTTCGTCTTCGATCGCGCCGACGCGCGTCGCCCGCTGTTCATCGCGGAAGAAATCGGCATCGTCCCGATCCGCGCGATGCTCCTGGACCTCGACGAAGCCGCCGGAGACCCCGGCGCCGTCACGCGGGGCGCCTTTCCGGCGCAAGCGACGCTGGTGTACTGGGCGCGGGACGCCGGCTGGCTCGTCTATGACGAGGCCTTTCAGGCGCTCGCCGGTCGCCGCGCCGGCTTCCGGTATCGTCCTGTCGCCGGCACATCGCTGGCCGACGCGATCGCGTCGGCGGCGACCGGGCTCGCGCCCGCGTCATCGCGCGATCTCGTCGCTTACGTCGCCGGCGGCGCCGCCACGATCGCGACGGCGCGCGAGGTGCTGATGGCGCGCGGTCTCGATCGCAAATCCATCAAGTGGGAGAAGTTCTATGGGTGAGGCGACAGGCGGCGAGCTGGTCGCGCGCGTGCTGAAGCAGGCGGGGGTCGGGCACGTGTTCACGCTGTGCGGCGGCCACATCCTGCCGATCTACGACGGATGCGTGAGCGAGAGCATCCGCGTGATCGACGTCCGCCACGAGCAGGCGGCGGCGCACGCGGCCGACGCCTACGCGCGGCTCACGCGCAGCGTCGGCGTCGCGATCGTCACCGCCGGGCCCGGTGTCACCGACGCGGTGACCGGCGTCGCGAACGCGTACGCCGCCCGCAGTCCGATGCTGCTGATCGGCGGCGCGGCGCCGCTCGGGCTGCGCGGGCTCGGCGCGCTGCAGGAGATGGAGCAGGTGGCGCTGCTTCGCCCGATCACGAAAGGTGCGTGGTCGGTCGCGGAGACGCGGCAGATCCCCGAGGTGCTCACCACCGCGATCCGTACCGCGCTCTCCGGACGTCCCGGACCGGTGTTCGTCGAGATCCCGGTCGATCTCCTCCTCAATCGCGTCGAGGATCGTCTCGCGCCGATCCCGACCGGCTACGTGCATCGCGTGCCCGCGCTCGCGGATCCCGACGCGGTCGCCAGGCTCGCCACGCTGCTCGCGTCCGCGGAGAGGCCGGTCGTCATGGCGGGCAGCGGCGTCTACTGGGACGACGCGGCGAAATCGCTCGCCGCGTTCGCGGAGCGTGCCGGCATTCCGGTGTTCATGAACGGCGCGGGGCGCGGCGTGCTCGCGCACGATCATCCGCTCGCGTTCGCTCAGGCCCGCGGATGGGCGCTGGGCAACGCCGACGTGGTGCTGGTGCTCGGCGCGCCGCTCGATTTCCGCCTCGGCTACGGCCGCACGCCGACGTTCGCCGAGGACGCGCGGGTCGCGATGGTCGATTGCGACGGCACCGAGCTGGGCCGCAACCGGCCGCTGGAGGTCGGCGTCGTCGGTCACATCGGCCGCGTCCTCGATCAGCTCGCCGACGCGATCCCCGGCGGCATGGCCGCACGGGTCGATGCGTGGCGCGCGCGCGTGGCTGACCGCGAGCGTCACGGACGCGAGCAGCTTCTCGCGCAGGCCGCGTCGACCGACGTGCCGATCTCGCACTACCGATGGGCGGCCGAGATCGCGAAGGTCGTCACGCCCGACACGATCGTCGTCGGCGACGGGGGCGACGTGGTCGGCTGCGCGTCGAAGCTCGTGCCGCTGCATCGGCCGGGACAGTGGCTCGATCCGGGCGCGTTCGGCTGCCTCGGCGTCGGCCCCTCGTTCGCGATCGCCGCCAAGCTCCTCCATCCCGACCAGCGCGTGCTGCTCGTCGCCGGCGACGGCGCGTTCGGTCTCAACGGGATGGAAATGGAGACAGCCGTGCGGTTCGGCCTGCCGCTCACGTGCATCATCGGCAACGACGGCGGCTGGGGGCAGATCCGCAATCCGCAGATCTCGTTCTGGGGCGAGGAGCGCGCCGTCGGCACGTCGCTGCCCGTCACGCGCTTCGAGAAGATGGTGGAAGCGTTCGGCGGTCGCGGCGCCTACGTCACCGATCCCGCGGCCGTCGGCCCCGCGCTCGAGCAGGCGCTCGCGTCGCGCGACGTGTGGTGCATCAACGTCGCGCTCGATCCCGCCGCCTACCGGCGCACGGGCCAGGTCTCGATGGCGATCTGAGCGTGCGCGTCACGTTCCTCTGCCCGCATCTCAGGATCGCGGGCGGCGTGCGCGCGATCCTCACGTACGCGGACCGGCTCGCACGGCGCGGTCACGCCGTCACCGTCGTCGTCCCGGGCACGCGGACGTGGTGGGGCGGCGTGCGCGAGGGCGAGCGGCCCGAGTGGGTCGGCGACTTCCGGCCGGAGATTCGCTGGGTCGCGCGCTGGAACGCCGCGGCGCTTCCCGATGCCGACGTCACGGTCGCCACCGCGTGGCAGTCCGCGCCCGCCGTCGCCGACGCGCCCGCGCGCGCCGGCGCGAAGGCGTATCTCGTGCAGCACTACGAAAGCCTCTATCACGGCGCGGCCGACGCGGTGGACGCGACGTACCGGCTGCCGCTCGCGAAGGTCGTGATCTCGACGTGGCTGCGCGACGTGATGCGCGAGCGCTTCGGCAGCGACGCCGAGGTGCTCGTGACCCCGGTCGACGCGGCGCTCTTCCATCCGGTCACGGTGCCGCGCGCGCCAGGTCCGCCGCGCGTGCTGATGCTGCAGCACGACTACGCCTGGAAAGGCGTCGCCGACGGCATGGATGCGGTGGCGCGCGTGCGCGCGAAGGGCGGGGCGCTGCGCCTGGTCGGCTTCGGCGTGAAGGCGCCGCGCGACATGCGGGCGCGCGACGCCGGCTGGGACGAGTTCCACGCGAACCCGCCGCAGCGCGAGCTCGCGCGGCTCTACAGCGGCGTCGACGTCTACCTGTGCCCGTCGTGGGACGAGGGCCTCGGGATGCCGTCGATGGAGGCGATGGCGTGCGGCACCGCGCTCGTGACCTACGACAACGGCGGCTCGCGCGACTACGCGCGGGACGGAGAGACCGCGCTGGTGGCGCCGCGCCGCGACGTCGCGGCGCTGGCGAACGCGCTCGGACGGATGCTGGAGGATCCGGCGCTGCGCCGGCGTCTCGCTGACGCCGGCGCCGCCTACGTGCGTACGGCCTTCGACTGGGACCGCGCGGTCGCGCGGCTCGAAGCGATCTTCAGCCGGCTCAGACCGCCGGCACGATGACGTCCGGGCGGAAGATGGCGTGCATCACGCGGCGCAGGTCGTCGCGCCGGAACGGCTTCGCGATCACGTGCTCGACGCCGTTGGTCCGCGCGTACTCGCTGTCGATGCGGTCGCTCCACCCGGTGATCATCGCGACCGCCGTCCCGGGCGCGCGGAGCTTCACGAGCCGCGCGATGTCCCAGCCCGACAGCCCCGGCATCCCGAGGTCGGTGATCACGAGGTCGAACGCGCCCTGATCGACGAGCGCGGCCGCGGACTCGGGATCGCCGCACAGCGTCGGGATGTGTCCGTCGTGCCGGAGCAGATCGCCGACCGCCGTGAGGATCTCCGGCTCGTCGTCGACGACGAGCACCCGCGCGCTGCGCACCGGCGGGAGCGGCGGCGCGCCGGCCACGCCCTGGACGAGCCGCGTGGCGACGGGCAGCCGGAGCGTGAACGTCGTGCCGTGGCCGAGACGGCTTTCGACCTCCACCTCGCCGCCGTGGCGCGCGACGATGCCGTAGACCACGCTGAGCCCGAGGCCGGTGCCGCGCTCGCCCTTCGTCGTGAAGAACGGATCGAAGACGCGCTGGCGCACGTCCTCCGGCATGCCGATCCCCGAGTCGGCGACCGAGCACAGCACGCGGCCGTCCTTCGCGCCGGTGGTGAACGTGACGGCGCCGCCTTCGGGCATCGCGTCGAGCGCGTTGAAGAGGATATTCGTCAGCGCTTCCCGCAGCTCCGACGGCTCGCCTTCCACCGGCGGGACCACGTCGCCCTTCACCTTGATCTCGTACCGGATCCCGCGGCCCTCCGCCTCGTCCTTCCAGCGGGAGCGCGTCATCTCGAGCACCTCGTCGATGATCTGGCGCACGTCGACCGTGCGGAAGTCGCGCGAGCGGCGCACGCGCGTGAACTCCTGGATGCGCTTGACCGTCTGCGTGGCGTCGAGCGCCGCCTGGATGATGACGTCGATCTGGCGCCGGATCTCCGAGTCCTCGACGTCGACGGCGATGACCTCGGCGCGCCCGATGATGATCGCGAGCACGTTGTTGAAGTCGTGCGCCACGCCGCCCGCCATCTCGCCGAGCGCGCGCAGGCGCTCGCCCTGCACGATGCGCTGCTGCGACTCCTCGAGCGCGTGCAGCGTGCGCGTGACGTGCTCGTAGAGACGCGAGTTCTCGATCGCCGTCGCGACCTGGCGCGCGACGAGCTTGAGGAGCTGCTCCTCGTCGGCCGCCGCGCCGGGCGGCAGGTGGTGCCGCGCGACCATGCTGCCGAGATCGCGCCCGCGCGCCGTCAGCGGCACGCGCCACTCGACCTCGGTCCACGTCTCGCCGAGATCCGCCGCTTCGGCGACGGACGGCCGGGTCGTCACCGAGGGCGGCGTCACGGACACGCGGAAGCCCGCGGGCTCCACGAGCTCGACGGTGAGGCTTCGCGAGCCGAGCGCTTCCGCCAGCGGCGGCAGCAGCCGCTCCAGCAGCGCCTTCACGTCGAGCTCCGAGGTCACGTCCTGCATCGCGGCGTGCAGGCGCTCGAGCTGCGCCGCGCGCCGCACGAAGTGCCCGTTGAGGCGCTTCAGGTCCTCGACGCGCTGGAGCAGGCGATAGACGAGGTGCTGGTTCAGCTCGCGGAGGTAGACGCCCTCCTTGCCGTCCTGCACGCGCTCGCGCTTGCCGCCGAGGAACTGGCTGACCTGATCGGCGAGGCGGTCGACGTCGATCGGCTTCTCGATGTAGCCGTCGCAGCCCGCGACCAGCGTGCGCTCGCGGTCGCCCGCCATCGCGTACGCGGTGACCGCGATGATCGGCGTGTCGGCGAGGTGGGGGAACGAGCGGAGGATCGCGACGACCTCGTAGCCGTCGACGCCGGGCAGGTTGATGTCGAGGAGGATCACCGCGGGCTGCTCGCGGAGCGCGGCCTCGATGCCGCTGAGGCCGTCCGGCGCCTCGACCACGGTGTAGCCCGCCGGGGCGAGCACCGAGCGGACGAGCATCCGGTTGTCGGGATTGTCCTCGACGTGGAGGATCTTGGGGCGCACGGCCGTCATACGGTCACCAGTCCTTCCGCGGGCTGCCGCAGCGCGGGCAGCGTGAAATGGAACGTCGAGCCCTGGCCCTCGCGGCTCTCGACCCAGATGCGGCCGCCGTGGAGCTCGACGAAGCTCTTGGTCAGCATGAGCCCGAGCCCCGTGCCGCTCGTCGCGCGCGCGGTGCTCTCGATGCGCACGAACGGCTCGAAGAGCCGGGCGAGGTCGTTCTTGTTGATGCCCGCTCCCGTGTCCGCCACCATCACGTGCAGCGCCTCGTTCTCGGCGCGCACGCGCACGAGCACGCGGCCCGCGGTGGTGAACTTCACGGCGTTCGAGAGCAGGTTGAGCATCACCTGCTTGATCTTGGTCCGGTCGGCGTCCGCCGCCGGGAGTGCCTCCCCGAGATCGCTCTCGATCCGGATCGGCTTGCGCTCGGCGAGCGCGCGCGCGGACTCGAGGCACTCCTCGATCAGCGGCGCGAGCGTCAGCGGCTCGCGCTGGAGGTCGAGCTTGCCGGCCTCGATGCGGGACATGTCGAGCACGCTGTTCACGAGCTGCAGCAGGTGCGTGCCGCTCCCGTGGATCGACTGCACGTAGGTCATCTGGAGCGGCGTGAGCTCGCCGTCGACCTTGTTGAGGAGGAGCTTCGAGAAGCCGGTGATCGAGTTGAGCGGCGTGCGCAGCTCGTGCGACATGCCGGCGAGGAACCGCGTCTTGTGCTGGCTCGCCTCCGCGAGGCGCACGTTCGACGCGCTGAGCTCCTCGTACAGGCGCGCGTTCTCGAGCGCGACGGCCGCCTGGCTGCCGACCACCGCGAGCAGCGCGAGCTCGTCGGCGTCGAAGATCTCGCCCGAGAGCTTCTCGCCGACCAGCAGGACGCCGATGAGCTTGCGCTCGGCCTTCAGCGGCACGATGAGCGAGGCGTCGATCGCGTCGAGCTCGTCGCCGGCGTTCTCGAAGTGGCGCGCGAGGCGCGGATCGAGCTCCACCTCGTCCTTCACGAGCACCCCGTCCTCCGCGCGCAGCCAGGCGACCAGGGCACCGTCGGCCGAGAGGCCGCGCGCGGGCCGGTGCTCGAGGGCCGCCGCCTCCTGCCGCACCGTGAACCGGCTCTGGTCGCGGTCGAGGATCAGGAGCGCCGAGTGCGTCACGGGGACGTCGCGCACGAGGTCGGAGACGAGGGTCTCCACCACGCGCGTGAAGTCGAGCATCGTGCTCATCTGGCGGCTCAGCGCGACGAGCGTGTTGCGGCAGCCGTGCCGCCGGCTCAGGAGCAAGCGCTCGAGCGGACGGCCGACGTGGGTGTTGAGGAAGCCGACCAGCATCCCGAGGCCGATGGCGGCCGCGAGGTACTGCAGCGGACCCCACTGGAACACCCGCTCGAGCACCTCGACGGTCACGAAGATGGCGGCGGTCAGGACCCCGCCCGTCACCGAGTACACCGCCGCCTTCTTCACGGCGGCGCTCACGTCGAACAGGCGGAAGCGCACGATCGAGACCCCGAGGAGGACCGCGAACAGCATGTTCATCGGGATCCCGAGCGGATAGAAATGCTCGGCGGCGGGGACCAGCTTCGCGACGACGAAGCGGAGGATGTCGATCGCGCCGCCCGCGAGCGTCACGAACGTGGCGAGCACGATGAGGCGGGAGCGGTTGCGGCGGAAGCTCGAGTCCGTGCGCCGCTGCGCGCGAATCAGGAGCCAGGCGCCCCCGCCCATGCACGCGTGCAGGTACACGAGGTAGATCGCGTACAGCGGGCCGGTCGCCGGCGCCCAGCCCCAGTACGTCTGCTTCACGCCCGTCATGAACAGGGGGGAGCCCGTGAGGGTCAGGCCTGCGAAGACCGCCGCGGTGGCGTACGCGAGCGCGAGCGAGCGGCGGCGCTCGCGCGTGGCATCGAGGAAGATCAGCACGAAGTGATAGAAGAAGACCGGCACCAGCGCCACCGCTGCGTGGATGACGATCTCCGCCGCCCACGCCGCCCGCTCGTCCGGCGCCCGGCGCAGCATGAACGATCCGAAGTTCCAGATCGCCATGCTGCCGACGCAGTAAGCGAACACGCGGTTGAGGCGGCTGCCGCCGTCCCGCACGAGCGCCAGCGTGACGAGGATGACGTTGAGGAGGAAGGCGCCGAGTGGGAGGAGCTGGTGGAGGCTCATGCGACGTCCGGGACCGTGTGGTAGATGGGCGTCCAGTCGTCGCCGGTCTTGTTGGCGGCGATCTCGTGCGCGAGGATGCCGAACACGAGGAGGTCACGATACTCCCCCTCGTGGAAGACGGCTTCGCGGAGCACGCCTTCCAGCTTCCAGTGACGGCGTTTCATCGTGTTGATGCTGAGCCGGTTCCAAGGGTACACCTTGGCTTCGAGCCGGCGAAGTTTCAGGACGTCGATCGCCCAGTACGCGATCAGCTTCGAGCCCTCGATGCCGTACCCGAGCCGCAGCGCGCGCGGGTCGGCGATGATCGTCTCGAGGAACGCGTAGCCGTCGCGACGGTGGATGTTGAAGAGCCGCACGAGGCCGAGCGGCCGGTCACCGTCGCGGGTGCAGATGACCATGTTGACCTGCGTGCGGTCCCGGCGGAGCGCCTCGATGAAGGTGGCGGACCGCCGGTGCCCCTGCACGAAATCCTGGAACAGCTCGCTCCCCACCATTTCCTCGAGCAGCGGATCCGCGGCCCACGCCGTGAGGTGCGGCAGATCACTGACGCGCAGCGCCCGCGCGTACACCCGCTTGCCGACGGCGAAGACGTCGTCGGCAAGGGGGTACGGCGTGGAGCCACCGGTGCTACGTCCAGCCGGGTGTTCGAGCACTGTGCTCACAAAGCCTCCTGAGCCTTGAGCGGGTGGCTTACTGGAACCAGAGGTCGAACCGCACCGCGGGGTAGCCGATCGACAGCTCGCCGGGCTTGATGTCGAGACAGATCCCGTTCAGCGCCCCGGTCGGGCCGCTGTCCACGTACACGAGGTCCTGCGGCATGTTCGGATTCGGGTCCGTCGTGAGCGGGCAGATCGCCTCGCGCGTGGCCTTCGAGCCGAGGAACGGCAGGCGGAACACGCCCACGAAGGGCGTCGGGTCGGAGTCGGACCCGATGACGTGCAGACGGCCCTTGACGGTGCCGTACGGGAGCCCGTTCAGGATCGCCGGCGAGAAATTCATCTTGCCGGAGACGCGCATCTTCGCGACCACGAACTCCGGTGGGTCGACGGGGTTGTCACCCTGGACGACGACCGACAGCTTGGCGTCGAAGGGGCCGAGGCCGGTCGTCAGGTTGATGTCGTCTTCACCGTTCGCCACGATCGTGCAGTACTCCGCGCCGGGCATGACGGCGGCCACCAGCGACGCCGGGCACATCGGGGTGCCGACCGCGGCGGTGCCGATCAGCGCGGACTGCGCGACGCGACGCGGCTTGCCCTTCCCCGCCAGCCGCATGGTCTCGGTCAGCTCGTAGAACGAAGCCTGCGCGGTGCCCGCCGCGGGCGTCGGGGGCTGCGTCGGGGGCTGCTGCGCGAACGCGGGCGTGGCACTGACAACCGCGCCGAGGAGCGCGGCAGAAGTCACGAATCGGCGGAATATCATCAGAGAGGTCTCCTTGTGTGCGTTGGAGTCATAGCGGTGCGGAAATCCGGAGCGGTGGTGAGCGGAAATCTGCGGGCGTCATTGCGCCGTCTCCTTCGCGGGAACTCGCGCCCACACGAGCCGGCTCACGCCGGCCAGAAATGCGGGGCGCGATTCGACGATCTCGAAGCCGGCAGCGCTCACGTCGTGATGCAACGTGCGCGTGTCGGGATAGCGCGCTTCGTAGTGGCGGCACGCTTCGAACACGGCCGTGGGCACCAGCCAGCGCAGCGCCGCCGTCGCGGCGTTGAGGCCCTGTTCGGCCCGGATCGCCGCGAACGTGGGGCGCACCGCGGCCGGGCGGCTGTAGCAGAGGATGACCGCGTGGCCGCCGGGGCGGAGCAGGCGCCGGCACTCGGCGAGGAGCGCGAGCGGGCGCGGGTGCCAGTTCAGCGTGTGCAGGCTCACGCAGGCGTCGAAGCTGCCGGCGCGGAAGCTCGTGCCCTCCGCGAGGTCGGCGTGTACGAAGTCCGCCCCCTCCGTGACGTCGCGGCGCGCGCGCTCCACCAGCCGCGCGACGAGGTCGAGGCCGGTCACGACGTGACCCGCGCCGGCGAGGCGACGGACGACCGTCCCGGTGCCGCACGCGACGTCGAGCACGCGCATCGCGCGGCCGCCCTCGGCGCGCGCGAGCACGTCGACGATGTCGTCGAGGAGCTCCTGGTACGGCGCGAAGTTCCGTACGACCGCGTCGTAGGTCGCGGCGTAGGCGGTCGCGATCGCGCGCTCGAGACCGCGCTCGATCCGACCGCGCGGGGCGCTCTCGCGCCACGTCATCACGGTGCTGCTCATGCGCGGGGATCCTTCGACCCTGACGGCCCATGGCCGTCAAATGATTTCCGCGCCCACACCAGCGCGCTGCCGCCGTCGAGGAACGTGCGGCGAAGGTCGAGCACGGTGAAGCCGGCGTCCGCGAAGTGGGCCGCGAGCTGCGCCTCGTCCCAGTAGTGGGGACCGAACGGCTGGCGAAGGATCTCGAACAAGCGGTTCGGCACGAGCCACCGCAGCGTCCCGAGCGCGTAGAGCCAGCCGCGGCGCCTCACGGCCGCGCGGAACGTCCGCCGCAGCGCGAACCGCGAGACGTGGTTCACGAACACGGCGTGACCGCCCGGCTTGAGCACGCGCGCGGCGTGCGTGAGCGTCCCGTCCGGGTCCGGATGCGCGTACAGGGAGTGGATGCTGACGACCTGATCGAACTCCCCGTCGCCGAAGGCCTTGAGGTCGAGGCGCGAGAACGAGATGTTGTTCAGGCCTCGCGAGCGCCGGGTCTCCCGGGCGACGTCGAGGAGCGGGGTGTACCGGTCGATGCCGATGACCGAGAACCCGGCCGCCGCCAGCATGGCGGTGAAGGTCCCGGGCCCGCAGCCGATGTCCAGGATCCGGACCGAGCGGCGGGGGGTATCGGGGGTGACGGCCAGTTCGACCAGGTCCAGGACCTCGTGCTCGAGCGCCCGGTAGGGCTTGAAGCGCTCGACGACGAGGTCGTGAACGGGGCCGTAGGCCACAGCGACACAGCGGTCCAGAGCTGATCGAACGACCATGGGCGGGCCAGATCGCAAGACGAGTACCAGATCTGAGAACGGTAATCTTTGCCGGGGGTTGCGGAAAAATGTGCCTGGTTGGCCGTGCGAGAACCGGTCGAAAATCGTCCAGCGCTATGGCGTAGCGGCCAGAATCCTACCGACGGCG
>Ga0233424_10000530_pt1 | contig 46462 bp, 65 predicted proteins | sample Watercolumn_Towu_FD_181011 | JGI IMG/M metagenome (GOLD analysis project Ga0233424, IMG submission 181011) | Freshwater microbial communities from Lake Towuti, South Sulawesi, Indonesia - Watercolumn_Towuti2014_125_MG | ecosystem: Environmental > Aquatic > Freshwater > Lake | place: Indonesia...
ACAGACACCTTATGATATTGAGTATATAAAATCAAAAATAAGCAATATTGACAGTTCACTGGAATCAGTTAAAAAAGAGTCGGCAGAAAACACTTACAACTTTGATTCAATGAAAAACATAATTGGCTCATTTACAAATTCAATTTCTAACCTAGTTAATGTATCTGTAACTCAGTCAAGCCAGATTTCAGAAATTACAAAATCAGTGACGACTTTGGCAGAAAAACTAACGAATCTCATGGATGTAATAAACAAACCAAATCAACAAAACAGTTCACAAGAGTTCACAAAACAAAATCCTGACGTACAACGCATGTTTGGATAATTCTTAAATACGGTTTTAGTCTTGGAGAATCAAGTGGGTATGTTTCAGAACTACCATTGCAAAAAGTTCTATCAGAATCAGGCCATACCCACTTTATTAATACAAAAAAGCCTAAATAGTAATAATTTTCCTCTAAGACTAGATGCAAGTCATCGTTTATCATAATAAAAAACTGGAAATATCAGAAGAAGAAAAAAATCAAATTCTTGCAGACTTTGATAAAAAAATAAACCCATTTTTAGAGGAAATGAGTCAGATGCACGGCATAGAAAAACATAAGATGTGTTCAATAGCATACAAGTTATTTACAGAGATTCCAGAACCATCAATTAGGAAAAAAGTAGCACATGAATTCAAGGATCATTCAAAAGACAGGGAAACCAAACCAAAAACAACATCATATTCATCTTTGGTTGCTAGATTAAAAAAATTACCAAAAAAAATTGCATTACAAGCAATTGAGGAAGGTGAAGAAATTGCAGAAATGGCAAAGAACACTCATTCTTTTGTAGAGGGGGTGAATTAATGCAGTCAAAGAAAGAAAAGGCAATGATGGCAAAGATTCATGGTGCAACAGGATATGATGTAAAGGCAAAGAAAAAGGTCACAATTGTCAATCCACATATAGTAACTTTGAAAAACGGTAGAAAGATGATTTGTGGTACGTCACCACTGACAAAGATCAAGGTTTGTACTTTTAAAGTGCCAAAATAGATTTTTCTACAAATAGAAAACTCTATTAATCTACTTTTTATTAAAAAAACTAGTGAAAAACGAGGAAAATCCAAAAATCAAAAAGGTAGGAGTTTCCGAACCGTCATTAAACAGACTTAAGAAACTGACCACAACGGCAAAATTTCCAATACAAAATTTGGAAATGTTGTTTTCGATTGCAATTGAACGTTTTACCAAGCATTATGAAAGAATATTCAATGATGATGTTGTATCTGATGTAAGAAAAACAGAAGCAAGAAAAGAACTGCAAAACGAGGCAAGGGATTTGATTGAAAGTGGTACATTGTCTGATAATATGACAAAGTGGGATCGTGATTGATGATGAAAATAGTTTTGTTGTTTGCAATGGTTTTGGTTGCTATATCTACAATTCCAGTAAACGCACAAGAAGAACAAAAATGTGAATCAATGGAGTTTGGCGATTCACTCCACACACCATTTAGAATAGCAATAAACCACGATCCTGCAATCAGGCAGTTGGTTGAAGAAACCCACAGCGATCCACTGTCTGTATTATCGTTTGATAAGACAGAAAAAACATTTTCGATTTACTCCAATTCTACAGATGATTGGTCAATCAGGGTTGATCTTGGATTTAAGGACATATTGCCTCTGGAACAAAAAAGAGAAATTGTATTTGATATTACGTCAGATAACAACATCTTTGTTTCTCAAAAACGTTATTCATTCGGAAATGATTATTGTGTGTTTTTCAGGTTTTTTGCAACAGTACCACCACATATACCATCAACTCAGGAAATTTTTGAACTTGCAGGGGAATACCAAGAACAATATTTCAAGGATATTATAACACGGTTCGACCAATCAATTCTTTTGTTGGCACAATCAGAAAACGCTAACACAGCAATTGTTTTCTTTGTCTTATCAATTCTGATAATTCTTGGTTTGTCCAAACTGTTTGATAGAAAACGCAAAAAGAAAACAGTTGACAATGTAGATATGTTGTGGCGTAAACTTGATTGGGTTATTCTCAAATTCAAGTCAGTTACAGATAGTTATAGACCAGAAATCCAAGCACAGGTAAATTCACTAAAACCAATGATAGAATCAGAGATGGCACAGATAAGGAATACACTTATCAATATGGCATTGGATTCAAAATCTAGCCGTTTAGTAGTTCCTGAAACCAGAAGGGTTGATGATGTAATTCAAGAGCCAAAGAAAGACCAGTCAGCAAACGAGGTTTTTGGCTTTTCTATTCCAGATTTAAAATCTGTTCCGTCAAAAATCCAATCAGTGATAAAACGAGATAAAACCGACAAGACAGAAGATGATTATTATAAGGAATTCCAGAAACTTTACTTTAGTGACCAGTCAGACCATGCAAAAGGAATGGAAAAAATTCGCAAACTGTATGACGATTTGCATGAAAAAAGCAAGATAGAACCAGATGATTTGGAAGTAATAAAGAAAATCAACGGTTTAGCCAAACTGATTGATGAGGAAGTGAACAGATAATGGGATTATTGGAAGATTTGTTCGAGTTGGGAAATCAACAAAGACCGCAGGTTGAAACGGTTGTAGGAACGTTCACTGACTATCTTACAATAATAGGCATGATAGCAGTTATTGGCGTTCTTGGATTTTTTGCATATACCGCTTGGAAAAACTATTCATCATATGCAGGTCATGGAGAGCCTTTAGGAATTTTCCGTATTGTTTTGCAGGGAAAATGGATTATGACAGGAAATCTTTCAGTAAACGAAGAACCAGACGAATATAAGATTAATCTTCTCAAAAAAGTTCCAAACTTTGAGGATGTGATGCATGAAATGGATAATATGATAAAAAACAAAAAACTCTTTTTCTATGACTTTAAGGCAACAGATAACGAGGAAGCATGGATAAAATCTGGTGAAAATTACATAATTGTATCAAGGCATAGGTTGGAAGATGGTGCATATTCATGGGTTGATAAGAAAGGAATTTTCAGGCCAAACCCAACAGGATTAAAAATAAAACCAAGAAATGTTGTTGCGTTTGAAACATCAAAAATATTCCAAGACCAAGACCAGTTTGGAAATGATCTTAATATCATAAATCTGGTTCCAGTACCAAGAGGTATCACAGTTTCAAAGATAATAGAAAATGAACTGGAAAGAATGGTTTATGAATTAAAACTAGACCAAATGCCAGACTCACCTGCATTTGGTAAATTCGCAAAAATGGCAACAACAATGTTTCAGGTTTACAAATCATTGGATGATAAGGACACTGACATTGATAATAAGGACAAGATAATTGATGACCTTTACAAAAAACTCCAAGCAAAAAACATAATCATAAACCAACTAAGAAACATGCTTTCAAAGAAACCATTGGTTGTTTTTGGTAAGCAGTTGGGAACTCAGGTAACAGTGTCAAATCTGGTATGGTTGATAATATTTGCATTGGGTGGCTACTCACCAATAGAACTAAAGAAAATTCCAGAACTTGCTACATTTCCAGAATACATATTATTGGCAGTAGTATTGGCAGTATTATTCATTATCAAGAAAATGACAGAAAACAACAAACCAACACCAGAAAAAATTGACGAGGATGAGATTCTTAATTGAGTAGTGATCCAAATCTGAATCTGGCAACTACAGACCTTAACGCATTTCGAGAGGAAATTCTGGATGAGTCAGAAGAAATACATGAATTTCAGACAAAACTAAGAAGGGCGATAATTGGATTCAAAAAGTTCTATCAGACAGAAACGCCAAAATTCAAAATAATCACGGAATTAAAAGACGGAAATAAGATAGAAAAACAGGTGAAGGAAACCTCATTATATCCATTCAAGGCAGAGAATCAAAACGCTGTATTGTTTAATGACGGTGCAAAATCAAATGAAACATTCAATGATTATTTATTGACAATAGATCAAGCCATGTATGCAGTTTTATCAGTGACAATGTACGCAAGATCATTACTATACCAACTGGAAAAAAACCCAACAAACATACAGTTACAACAATCTGCAACTCAGTTAGGCCAGTTAATGCCTAGCACAATTTACCAAGTCCAGCCAGAACAGAAACAAGGGCTTTTCAGCAAACTTTTTGGCCAAAAAGAAGATAGAGAGAATCCGAACTCACCACTTGCAAAAACGGAAAAAATACTTCAATATCTGGAATTTGTCTATGATACTTGGGGAAGGATAAGAGGCTATCATGCAGATGCAATAGACACAAGTGAGGTTAATTGGGTTACGGAAAACACACACATGGGTGCAGAGGGATTTCGAGCCTTGATTCTATCCGTATTCTCATCATATGTAGAGCCAAAACTAATGACAATTTATCAATTTAATTACACCATAGTCAAGGAAAAGACGGCTAAACGAGTCACCGATGTAACTATGGCACAAATGCAATTGATTGAAAAACATAGAAATGATATGATGAATCAACCACAACCACCACAAAGATGAAGTTTAAAAACACCAGAATAATAATAGAAATCATATGACTGGTGGTTTTAACTCAGATGAAAACCGTAAGGCATTTTTTGCAGGGATAGGTCAGCAAAAACACGGAATCCCATTTTCGCCAAAGTCAGACATTCCTGAGAAAAAAATTTCAGATTACTTCAAAAAATCACCAGAACAAGAACGTTTGAAAGAAAAGGTAAACTCATTCAAGGTTTCATCAACAGGACAAAAACTAGGAGAAGGTTCGATGTCAAGAACCTCATACAAAGAGGGAATTCTAGGTATTCCACAGGGAAACTTTGACCAGAAACCACGATCAGAGGCAAGGCCATATGACTATGTTCCAAAGACAAACCCATTGCGACAGTTCAGGGATTTCGCAGAAAAAAGAAGGGTGGAATCTGATGAAAACAAGAGAATGAAATTATTTGAGATAGCGAAAAAGAAAAAAGAATTTCAGCAAAGGTTGTCAGAAATAGAAGAATCAAGAAAACGAGTGGAGATGGAAAAGAAATTACAAGAGCAAATAAAGCAAGGAAAAATGACAGTAAAAGATTATATTAAAAACGAGGAAGCAAACATAGCAATCTCAGACCACAAGCAAGGAAAAGGAACTTTACCATTATTATCAGAAGATGATCCAGATACAGCCAGACTTTTGAAATCACAAAAAAACAGGGAATATTATGAACAAAAATCAAGAGGTATAGGAGAATCACCATTATTTCCAAACGGTTACAAAATGATGTCAAGAGGCAAGGGTGGCAAACTTTCATTTGCTATGCCAAAAGCCGACATAATGAGACAAGCAATTAATGAAATCGACACTAATGGAAAAACAGAAAAACAAATTCAGCAGGGCAGATCTGACTATCAAAAACAAGTTCATGCAGATAATCCATTGATTCAGGGTGATTCCGTAAAAAAAGACATTGCAAGATTATTATCAGATCCAAGTATTGCCAATCATTTGCAATCAGGTGCATTGACAGTAAAAGACATCAAACGGATGCGAAAGCGAATTCTACGAGAAAGAAAGCGAGAGGGCAAGGAATATCTCAGGGCAATGAAGCAAGGTAGAATCGAGGCAGATTTGGAAAAATATACCAAAAATAGTTATAACAAACCTAGTTATGAGAAAGGTGTGTCATTGAACAATATTTCAGACTTTGAGTTACAATCATTAATGTTGTCGGGAGTGAAAGTATAGATGGGTATTGTTGCAGGTCTTTTCCTGATTTTTGTTATAATTATAGCATTTGTTTTCATTGGTAATCAACTTACAACATTTGCACAAGATATAGGAAATAGTCTTGGCGAGGGAATTCGTAATAATGAATCAAAAATTCCTGCACCAAAAGCAGGAACTACAATCTACGATCTGGTAATAACAGTAAGTCCAAAATGGGCTTATTCAATAACTGATGGGTTCTTGACACCTGATAATATTTTATTCCTGAATCAAGAAGGTGGAAAAATAAGTAGGACTTGGCAAAACCCACATAAGGCAGGTTCATTCCCAATGTCATTATTATCAATTGCGGATTTGATAAAAAGAGATGTTGAAGGGTTGCCTAAAAATGAAATAGTTATTCCAGCACCAAACGTATTTGGTTCAACAGTTACATTATCATATGTGTTAGTTGATCCAGATACTAATCTAAAGAAAGAACTACCACACTACCAAGACATCAAATATAAAATTCCATCAGGTGTAGGCGTATATGTATTGAATGAAAAACTAGTATTCCGTGATGTTGAGAAAAAGACTTATGAATTATGGATAATTCCTACATCGGCACAAACAAGGTGGGCTGACCATGCAGAAGGTGAAGCATATAAACAAATCATAACAGGTTAAATTTCTGTAAATTTTGAAAAAAATTTTTCAGTTTAGTAGAAGAAACCAACAAACCGCTAATTTTGGCACTTTGGCCAAAACAACCAAATTTTAAGAAAAGAAAAGAAAAGAAAAAGAAAGAAGCAAAGAAAAAGAAGAAGAAGAAGAAAAGAAGAAAAGAAGAAAAATTAAACACAAAACTTAAACGAAGAAATAACCGCTTTATTTTGCTTGGTGTGTAGGATCTAGCCATTGACCTAATCAAAGTTTGATTCATTGCAAACACACCAAGCATTTTTTTATATCTGGACACGAAACAACGGTTAAGGAAAATTTCCACTCCACGCATCAGTGGAAATGGTGGTTTTATAAACAAAAACAAAATTAAAGCCAGAGTGGAACAAGAGGTTTTTTTATACTAGTGTTTCGTTAATAGAATCGCAATGAATCAACTCAACGCAACAAAAAGCCAAGTTAGAGCCTTAAAGGGTGGCAAAATTCTAACAATAGGTAAAAGCGATGTATTTGGACAATATGATTTTTTTAATGTCCATGCAGAACAAAATAAAAACCTACTAGCAAAATACAATGGTTCTAGTTTGGCCTTATGGGCGGGATGCAAACAAATGCTATGTCAAACCGACAGATCCAAAGCAAGACATTATGCAAACAAAATAAAGGCAGGTAGATATTAAATGGCTAATGAGACAAAAACCCATTATCATGTAATGACTGGTCTGCATGGTTGTTTACCAGATTATAACGAGATATTTACAACGCTTAAAGAAGCAAGAGACGGTTTAAAGGAGATAGTCAAGGATTTAAGAGACTCAAAAAACACTTTTAGGGGATCACTTAAAAAAGGATACTTTGAAGTAATTAAAAAAGAAGATTTTTTAGGTGATTATTGCAGTATTGAGACTTGTACAATGATCGAGTGTACAAATAACCAAGACTATTAAAGAGAATAAAAAAGAAAAATTAGAGACATGAAAAATACTGAAACAATGTTTACTATACAGGAAATAAACGAAAGTTCCAAAACTTTGTTTATTGAGAAAGGCGAAAAAACCAATTAAAAAGGTGAAAATAAAAATGAAAAGAGAAAATAAAAAAGAAGAACTTAAAATACTGGCTTATAGGTTGGATTATCTGAAAACCTTTAACAAGTTTTTTAAAATTGAAAAACATTATTGTAAAGGTTATGACGTACACACGATCATAAATGGTAAAGATCAGTATTGTTTTAACGCAATATCATTAAGCGATCTTAATTCCAAACTACATTTAATATTTTCATTCTTGCAAAATGAAAAGTTATCACAAGATGATTTAAAATCGTGTCCTAATGGTTGTAATGATTATGAGCATTTTGGACAATGTTTTAACCCATCAGCAAAAAGAGATATAAAAAATCTAATCGAGGATGTAAACTAATGCCAGATTTGCAAGATCTACAGGTTCTTAAAGAGACGATAAGATCTGAAAGATTTGTTATAGCATGGATATTAAAAAAGCAAAAATGGATTAAAGAAGTATTAGAAACAAAAGGCGATTTAATATTAATCCAATTTTGGAATGGCACATATTTAACATTAAAAGTAAGTGGTGGATGGCAAAAACTAGATCCTATATGGGATCATGAATCATTAAAAGAATCAAAAAAAGAGCATGAATCTAGAATAAAACGCAACAAGAAGCAAAACTACGGAGAAAAGAAATGAATAAAAACCCATTTAAACCAAGAATCACACATAAAGAAGTTGAAGAATATCGACAAGTATTAAGTAAAATACTTGAGAATAAACACGATAATTCTTTTGCAGGCAATATTGAGCCTAATACTTTAAAACTTTTAGATAGGTTAAGGAACCAACTATTTTTAGAAAGTATTCTACAAGATAAACAGTGTTTAAAATCAATCGCTTATGATTTAGACGAGGTAATATGTAATAATAATTTTAATGCTCTTAATGATGTAATCGATCATCTAGGATCTTTAAATAATAAAATGGAATGTAAACACAATATAATAAAAGATGTTCATGACATGAGTATAAAACTAGATTTTTATCTTTATTTTAAAAAATCTACTGATAACTTTAAGGATCTTAATGGGTGGAATAGTCCAGCATACAAAAACATAAAACACACTGAAAAAATTAATGAATCTGATAGTAATTATTATAATTCCAAACTATCTAATGAGGTAAATTAAAATCTTTTTTTGTTAAAGTCTGCAAAAGGTGAAAATAAAAATGAGTTATACAATCACAAAAGAAATAGAAAAAATATCAAAAGAAGCATTAGCAATAATGACTAAAAGACACTATCCAAAATATAGTTGTAGCTGTTTGTTTGAAGATTTAAATAAAAATCATGATAAAGACGATGTAATAAAAGCATTAGCGTTTTTAGGTATAGAAGGATTTATCAGGATAAATTCTGATCTAGGGGATCATGTCAGTTTAAAAAGTTTTGAATTGATGAATAACGGCGAGCCTATAAAGCATACAATGATCGATTCGTACCCAGATTCAGCAACATTTGGAGTTATTTATTATGATCCAGATAGCATATTTAAAAAACCAATAACTTGTTATGAGCATTTAGAAGAATCGGTCAAACAGACAAAATTAATTATTGATCCAAATTGCGAAAAATGCGTATCGCAATATTTACAAATGATCTGTTATGAACATAATCACAGTTTGGTTTTTTGTGGTAAATGCAAAGCAAAAGGATTTTTAAATAAAATGGAAATTCAAAAACGATCAATAAAACCAGATGTTTTAATAGAAGAAATTCTAAAAAAACATAATATAGATTATTGGGGAATTTAGGAAAATGAATTTATTAAAAATAGCAGAGATATTAACAGATACAGATCTTTTAGTTAAAGATCTTAGAAAAGACGAACAAACACCAAAATATATTAAATCTGCAATATTTAAAGCAAATAGCACTTTATTTGCTCTAGTCAACGAGTTAAACGAAGAAAAGCAAAAAGTGATCTTGAATCATTATGCAGATTTATTAAAAGAATTAAAAGAAGAAAAAAACTGAAAAACTAATTTAAAAAAAGTGGTAAAAATGTACGAAATATCAGAAGATAGAGAAAATAATATTTTCATAATAGAAAATGATTATGAAAAAATTGAGATTAAGATTCCAGCAGAATTTAATAATCTAACACCTAATCAGTTATGGTTATTAGAACATCAAATAACGGTTCTTTGGCATTGTTTAGGTTTTTCACACACTAAAGGCTTAATCATACCAAAAGAAGTAATTAATGATTATAAATTTGGAAAAGAAAAAACTGCAAAACATATTATAGTTAATCACGATTGGTTAGATAATAAATTAATAGAAATGATTAGTAATTTTGCAAGATATAAACTAACATGGAATGAGGACTTTGATCATGATGTTTATCCAAAAAACTTTAATGATTTTCTGAAAAGAGAAAATACACATTGGGGATCTAGGCGTGATCTATTACTGTTTGTCTTGTTATTACAAAATTTTGTTAATATAAAAGTGGAATACCATGACAAAAGAATTAATCAAATTGCTAATTGATCACAATGAAACGAATTAAGACAATAAAAGAAAAAAATCCAATTCCAGAGTGGAAAGAATGAAACAAGTATTTGGTTACTCAGATTCAGATAACGAATTTGTTATCTTATCACATGCAGGATTTTTTTTCCTAAGAAGAAAAGGATCTGAAAATAATATTGCAAAATCAGACAATGAACTAACTTTAAGGGCATGGATAGATGGATATTCAAAAGGTAAGGATATTGGTTCTGATAAGTGGTTTAACAAATATCTAAAACTGAAACAATTTATCGAAAATCAAGGCTTGGAGATACCACAATGAAACGAATTAAGACAACAAAAGAAAAAAACCATGTTTGCAGTACGTCACCATGCTTTCATTGGTCACACTTTGAAATTAAGGAGATTAGTATAAAATGAAACTAACAGAAGATCAAGAAGAATTGGCACAGGTAATACGGTGGATCATAGTTCACTCTGGATTATTACCAATAGACGTATTGCCAGTAATAGACAATATCAAAACTGATTTACAAAAAGGAATTGGTGGAAAATGAGTACAAAAATGACTAATTTGGATGAATTGAGAAAAGAAAGATCAGAAATAGAAGAACTGAAAATTCTTTTCAAAAATAACCCAAGAGACGAAAAGATAAAAGAATATTTCATAAAACATTATTTTAATCTAGATGTATTGGATTTGGGTTCCGTAGAATTTGATATTCAAATGGATTTGTTGATTGAGGAAATAGATAACTTGATAGTGTGGTTGGTTGAAAAATGACTAAAAAACTAAATAATTCATTTGGTGGATTTAGGTGTATTTGTTCAGTTTGCAATAAACCATGTAAAGAGTTATCATGTTTTTGCTCTAAGAAATGCGAAGAAAAATTCAATATACAATATGCCAAGTTGATTGAATTTGACAAAAAATATCCAAACTGTACTTTGAAACAATGTGATGAAAGACAGAGAATTGTTGCAGAGTGTGAGAAATTAAAGGTATGACGATGCAAACCGAAAAAGATTTAGAATTTATTTCTAGGCATGAGATTGTCGGTATCCATGAAAACAATAACATCATAATTTATAACAAAGTTTTGAAAACAGAGTTTCCAACGGTTCCAATAGGCAAACTTTTTAGTGCATTAAATGAGATGCAGAAAGATCAGATGATGACATTTGAACAAACCGATAAACTTTGGCAGTATCTATTCAAAGGTCAATAACAAAACTCTTAATTAGTAGAAAAATAGAATAATCTACAAATGCAAATAATGAATCAGATAGAACAAAGAAAGCATGATTTTCTAAAAAATGGAGAATGTGGAACTGAAAAAAACCCACATATTCCACAAGTTTACATCATACTGGAAAGACAGATTTGTGACTGTAAAATTTGTGCAAAACGCCTAGACGTTGACGATAAAATCCTAGAAAATGTCATTAATGAAAAAATCAAGGAAATAGAATCAGAGATGATAAAATATGACTCGCATGGATCACTATACATGAATTTATGGAATAAAAAGAAGATGCTGGAAAATATTCTTAGTGAGGTAAAATGCTGAGCAAATACCAGTCAGAATTGATTGAATTGACAAAGATAAAAAACGATCTTATCTCAATTCTAAAACCATTTGGACTGGATCTCTTGGATGTAGAACAGTTTGGCAGAACTGGAAAAATGTTCAAGATGATAATTCCATTCCAAAAGAAAAATCACTACATTACCTATCCAGTTCATGATGATGCAAGAACAGCATTGATCAATTCAGGCTTTAGAATAACAATGGAACAGGGAAGCAAAAGAAAGGGCATGATATACATTCTGGTGAAGGCATGAATTCAGAGGAATTGAAAACCTTGAAAATCTACCAAGTCCAGCAGAAACTAAATCTTAATCTGCATATGAGATTATTGCTATCAGAAACAACCATACCAAGACTACAAGAAAACATAAACGATCTTGATCAGTCGATTAGAAATCCAAAAAAAATACGGTTCATATCAAACCTGATAAACGGATTCAGAAATGCAACATTGTCAAGATTAAGACTGGAATTGGATTCAGCCATAAAAGAACTACAAATCATTGAAAACAACATAATGATACAAAGGCAGGAATTGGAGAGAATAAAAAATGAATCTTAGTTATCAAGAACTGGTAAGACTGTACAAGTCAGATTCAGTACAAAAATCACCGCAAACAAATGACAAGCCTAAGAAACTGGTAAGAAAGGACAGACAATGTTGTTGGTGCGGAAATAAATTAACCATAGTCAACGATCCAGAAAAGAATTTTTGCAGTTTTGAACGTGATCAGTTTGGCAACATCAGAAAGGAGTCATGTAGGCAGTTATACCGCTACATGATGGATAGAATCATTGGAAAATCACAGGTAGGCCATAAAAGACTACAGAACAAAAAAGTAAAAGAAGCAATAGAAATCATTCTATGGGAATTGATAGAACGTAATCCAGCCAGACCTTTAAACGAGCAGTTGAAATTATTATGCAAAAAAAGAATCAACAAAATCACTATTGCATAGTCGATAGAATTCTAGACGAGTATATAGTCAAGAACAACCTTGACTTTCCCTTGTCAAAATTTTATCCATTAACAATAAAAGTCAGAAATTCATAGAAAAATCATGAGTGAAATAACTCAGTCAATGGATGATAAGATAAGTGAGGCATTAGATCACCATGATTGCCTAGTTCCATTGTTATCGGGGGGTAAGGATTCTATGACTGTAACAAATCACGCCTTTACACGATTTAAGAAATACTGCAAACCACCAATTTTTATCAATACATCAGTTTCAGTTTTGGCTACAAGACATTTTGTTCTAGGAGAAAGTAAAAGACTAGGTTGGGGTTTACAAATGTTATACCCAAGAGTCACATTCAAGGAATATGTTGTCGATATGGCTAACGGTTTTCCAAGCATAGGTAATCATCGGTTTGTCATGGGGTATTTGAAATACTGGCCAATGAAAAAATGGTTTCATAAATTATTGGATGAAGAAGGCTTGAAACCAATCTATGTGTCAGGTGTAAGACACAAAGAGTCGCAGAGGCGTACTAATAACTATGATTCGCCGTTTGTAAAAGATGGCAGATTGGAATTTGTGGCAAGTGCTTTTGATTTATCCAATGTAGATGTATGGGATTATGTTAAACAGAATAATCTGAATCGTGCACCAGCATATGAAATACTTGGATATGGTGGTGATTGTTTATGCGGTTCATTTGCAAAAAAAGAGGAATTAAAGTTATTGCAACAATTTTACAAAAGAGAATTTGAACATATAAAGTGGATCGAGTCGTTAATTCCAATAAGATTGATGGAGATTCAAAAAGAGATTAGTTTTCGTGAATCAAGAATAAGAAAAATGTCATCATCTTTTTTCCAAAAGAAAAATGATAAAAAGAAATTAGAATTAATTTACAAACAAAGAAGAAATCTCAAAGTGTATAATCATTGGGGTGATGCTGGTTCTACGGATGATATTGAACAACAACAGAGTTTAGAGAAGTATTTGATAGCGGAAAACATGGTGTGTGGAACCGATGGCTGTCAGATGTTAATTCAGGAAAGGCTGGCTAATTGACGAAAGATAACAATGATTCATTACAAGAGTTGACTTGGTTAGAACCACAAACGCCTGAGCAAATAGTTGCCGAGTTGATAGAAAAATATCAAAAAGATTCATTCTATGTTTTGTTTTCAGGCGGTAAGGATTCAGTCTGTATTGCAGATTTTATCTCAAAGAATTACCCAGAATATTTCAAAGGTGTTATCTTTACAAATACTGGTTTAGGAACTCAGGCTACTAGAAAGTGGGTTATTGAATATGCCAAGGCTAGAAACTGGCCACTGATAATGACTTGGGCTAGGAAGTCATTTTATGATATTGTAATGGAAAAAGGTTTTCCAAACATGGGTGCTCATAAAATAATCATGGGCTATTTGAAATTTCAATCATGGTATTATCTGTATAGAGATCACCTTAAAGGATTAGGTGGCAAGCCTTGTTTTATTTCAGGTGTCAGGAAAAAAGAGTCTTGGGCTAGGGATAAGGTCAAGTTTTATTCAAAAAAACCAATAGATGTAAACGCTACCATGACTTTTTGCAAGCCGTTTCTTTTCAAGAACGGCTCACAATTATTGCAGTATTTCATAGAAAACGGATTACAGAAATCGCCAGCCTATGATTGGTTTGATAAATCGGGTGAGTGTTGGTGTGGTTGTTATAATCATCCTTGGGAATTGAAGATGTTAGAGAGATATGATTCACTGACATTCAATACAATTCAGTGGCTAGAAAAACAATTACAGGTTCACGGCACTAAAGAAGCCAAAAAGTTTCCAAATTGGGGTAGGTCTGTCGGTGCTGATTACTCTAAGATGCAAACTGGATTGTTTGATGTAAACGAGGATTATTGTGGGGAGAGTTGTGTAGTTGGCTGAGCAAACGACCAATAACTCATTAAGTCAATTAGAAAAAGAAATTGAAAAACTTTTAGCAAGATTCGGGAATTTGTGATATGACAAACCGATCCTACGAATTGTCTATGGAGATAGTGATATGAGTCAAGAAATGGTTATTATATCAAGTTTACATGAAAGAAGGAAATTAGAAATTATTGAAGATGCGAAAACTATTAGTGAGTTTTTATCTGTTGATATGCCATTAATCATATTCAAGAAAACGACATTGAATTTTCTGTGAAGAAAATTAACCTCAAACCTTAAATCATTTGACTAATCACAAATATTGATTCTTATGGGGAGAACGGAATCATCTGATTGGTGGGTTATCAAGGAAAACCCACAATTAACAGACAAATTATCGGTTGGACTGGATGATTTCTAGTCCAGCCTCATTTTTTCCAAAAATGCTTTATTCTAGTGAAGATACCAATAAAACAATGAGCCAGTGGTTTCTACAACCCATACTACTGTTTACCTGTGCATTTATTATCACTGGCTCAGTTCCAGTTTTTGCAGGATATGAGGATCAAGCATATCAAACATATGACGATACGACATCATTTTTTAACAATCTGGTAAAAGGTTTCAATGTAGAAACCGATCAGAACCCATTAGGAACTACAAATGTCGAAATCCAAGACGTATCAAACAAAGGCACAAAGACAGGTAAGGAATTGATGGATCTGATATTCGCATTTCATGATTTTATCAAGTCGGTAATTATTGCTACAACTCCTGATGGTGTTGCAGTACAGATAATAATGGTTTTGGCAGGTGGTGTATCAATCTATTTCCTCTGGAAACTTGCAAAAGGTTTAGGCAGACATATTGTTTACACTGGAATTATTATCTTTGTGGTTTTTATAGGATTACTGGTAATTAACTGATCAAAAATCCTTTTATAGATATGATTCATTAGAAAACTCAAATGGTTGACAAAAGGCGTGTCATGATCGCACATTCCATTACATTGCGAATCATACCACTAATGTTTATCATTCCTGCATTTCTGATGATTTCACCTTTTACTGCTCAACAGTTCGCCTTTTTAGATCCGTTAAGCGTTCACTATGGAACATTGCTTTTCATCATGGGTGTGATATTTCTTTATGAGGCAAATTACGCATTACCTGACATTGGTAAATCTCAGGCTGGTAGTTTTGCATCAATTCTAGTTCTAATTCTTGCTGGATTGTCATTTATCTATAGTGCATTGATATTCACTCAGGTTTACAGCGTTATCAACAACTCTGGAATATGGAATGATATTCTGGCATTGTTGTTTGGATTATCAATAGTGATGTTTGGCTATTCTGCAATAATAGAGGTTAGCAAGTATAAACGCCTAAAGGGTATGCTTTTCAATATATGAATGAAAGGCAGAGAAAGGCGTTTTGGTTTTTACATGGTAATGGAAAAAAACTAGAGTTAGGTAAATTATCAGGGGAACGAGAATTGGTAGGATTTGACAAAGGTAGGCCAGTTTATGCGAATGTAAGAATACTTGATAAAAAAGAATTAGAAGAAATGAGCAAGTCAGATTTAAGAAACAAAAGATTACATTTTAAAGATAGGTATGTAAAGTGGTGATCGTTTGCCACGAACTATACTTGATAAATCAAGACCAATTCTTGTTCAAGCAGTTTTAGTAACGATCCTGATAATTGGTTATTCAGTTATTATCATTGATTCTGATATTGTTTTTTTTGATTCGTATGTTTTAAAAGTGATCTCTGAATGTTATCCAACAAATCAATCAGAGTTTTGTATTGATGTGAGAAATTCTTTAGGATGTGATATGACAGATCAGTTATGTTTGGGTAATAAATATTGGGAACAGGTGAATAAACAGGCAGTCGGTCTGGCAGTAGTATTATTCTTTGCCCGAATAATTCCAAGTTTAGTAAATCATTTTACAAATAATAGAAAATTCAGACCACAGACGATTTTTGAATCGTTTCTATGGGGGGTATCTGCCTTGATATTTTTCCTTTCTGGTATAATTGACTATGGGTATTATGCATTGAGAAAAATGTCAATTCCAGATCAATTATACTGGTTAAATCATGTTGGATTTTTTGAGTATACGAAAACCTTCACTGGAAATGCATTGATAGTGGATAAAATGGATTTAATTTTAACATTGTTTTTAGGATTGTTCATTTTTATGAGTGTTTGGTTGTTGGCAATGTATTCTTATTCCAGAACAGGATTGAAAACACTTAGTTGAGCATATATCATCATAAATCAAGTAAGATGTGTAGAAAAACCTCAGCGTTTGAAAATTTTTGTTATAAAATAGAACATTATGATGATTATATTTTTTGGAAGTTAGTAAGAAAAGAAACCCAAAAGAATAAATCCCATATTTCAGAAATGAATAGAAAGAACAAAGAAGAACGTTTACTTTTTGTAAGAAACTATAACCGATTTAGAAAAGATAGAAAAGAGTATATTGAAAGACAGAAACGGAAAAGTAAGATTAGTTATAAAATATTAAAATATAATGTATTTTCGGCTTACTCGAATGGGGTGATCCAATGTGCATGTTGTGGTCAATTGGAATATGGATTTCTGACAATAGATCATATAAAACCCAAACGAGACCATTATCATGCAAAGAATATGTCTGGTGTGAAACTTTTTAGGTGGTTGAAATACAATGCCTATCCAGATGGATATCAGATATTATGTTATAATTGTAATATAAGTAAACGATTGGGAGTGTGTATACATCAAAAACTAAAAACTCAAAAATTTGTGAATACAACATTACAAAAAGACTATCAAAATAAATTAAAAAATGAGGTTATTTCATATTACTCAAATGGGGAGATGAAATGTGCATGTTGTGATGAGAGAACATTAGATTTTCTTTCAATAGATCATATTAATGGTAGAAAACAGTTTAATCATGGGTTTGGATTCGGTGGTTATCCATTTCATTTATGGTTGAAAAAAAATAATTTTCCAGATGGATTCCGTATTTTGTGTTATAACTGTAATTGTTATTTAGGAAAACGTGGTAATAATAAAATCTGCATTCATAAAGTTAGAGAGTATGAAAGAAAAATAGAAATTCAGATAGTATCTGCAATGAATCAACTGTTTAATTAAAAGGTTAAATTAATCATAATAAACTTGGTAATTTATGGAACCAACAAAAATATGAGAAAACTTCAAAATTCCATCTGATTTGCTCTAATTTTCTTAATCATAGTATTTTTAGTACGAGTTTGAGTATTACATACTAAAGCCTATCTCATAGGTTTGCATACTCCCCAAGTATGTAATCAAGCCTACTAGATACTCCCGATCTAGTAGGTTTTTTCCTCAATTCTTAATAACAACAAAAAATATACTGATATTGTCGTTTATAGAGTCATTAACGACAACCATAGGAACCTGTAGAAACTCTGGCAAGGATTTTCTTGCCAGAGTGACATTTTTTGACAAAAAATGAAGATTTTATCCACTAACCTTAAAAGTAATGATTTTTGATAAAAATCAAATGGATTCTCAAACCACAACAAAAATCACAAAACTTGGCGAAAGCATTTACAAGTTAGGTGAAAAATCAGGCAAAGAATCTGCAAAAAAGATGGCAAAATCAGAAATAGGCAAAAGATTAGGAAAAATTGTCGATTCCGTGACAAGTAAGGCAGAATCAAAAAAATTGAGTATTGATAATCAAAAACTCAAAAAAGTCTGTCTAAAAGTTGGAACTTCTGATGAACTGACATATGCCGAAGTACAGTCACTTGCAGTTTCAGCATTGAGCAGACTTGCTTTGATGAATCAACCACCAAAGGCTACAAAATCAAAGAAACAGCAAGAAAATCCAATCGAGGCATAAAACACCTCATTCCTTAATTTTTATCCTCAAACCTTAAAAGAATTGAAATTTCTTTGTAATTTGCAATGGTAAAACAAGAGCATTTTGCAATTGAAATAGAATCTAATGATTCAGTAAAAATTGATATTGACAAACTAATAGATGGTAGGGCTTTCATTGACGGTGATTCTGGATCAGGAAAATCACACCTAGTTTGCTCGATTATAGAGGCAAATTACAACAAGGTTCAGCAAATTATCATTGATCCAGAAGGTGAATATTTTCCATTAAAGAACAATTACGATTTTCTATTGATTGGCAAGTCATTTGGTGATGTAAAAATGGATATTGAATTGAATCTAAATGATATTTATGTTGAAAAATTGGCAGAAAAACTACTGGATTCTGGTGCAAATGCGATCATAGATCTGTCAGAATTCCCAAATGATATGATTCATTTTGTGGCAGTTTTCGCAAAATCATTACTAAATGCAAGAAAGAAATTCAATCATTCTGTTATTGTTTACATAGAGGAAGCACATATTTTCACACCAGAAAAGTCATTTGGAAATGAAGAATCACTAAAATCCCTTGCAGATATGGCAAGACGAGGTAGAAAAAGAGGAATTGGTACTGTTTTTATAACTCAGGCAGTTGCAGATTTCTCAAAAACAGTTCTTAGACAATTAAAGACAAGATTCATAGGAAATTGTACACATGATTCTGATGTAAAAAGAGCAGGTGAATATCTAGGATTTGATAAATCAAGACATCATGAATTGAGGGAATTAAGCGATAATCATGAATTTTTTGCAGTAGGTCAGGCAATTACAGTTGATGGAAAACGACCAAAAACTGTGATAAAAATCAAGGCAATGGAAACATTCACAAAACTGGCTAATTTTAGAACCATATCTGATTTTACGGTTCATGACAACAAAAAGATTGCACAACTAAAGACAATGTTTTCCGACATTCCACAAGAGTTAGACAAGGAATTATCAGAAAAAGAACTGTTGCAAAAGGAGTCAATTGACCTAAAAAACCAGTTAATTGAGATAAAAAAACAACTTCAATCTCAGCCAAAAATCCTATCAGATTCAGACAAACAAAAGGAATTCCAAAAAGGATTCAAGGAAGGTCAGCAAAAAACCTCAGCAGAATACATGGAAATAATCAATTCCATAAAAAACAGATATGCGAAACTGCATAGTGTTTTTGAATTAATGGGTAGATCATTCAACCAGTTAGAGGAAGCGGTTCAAAACATAAATTCCCAAGAGGTAACAATATCAAACATAATTAATGGTTTGAGGGAAGAATTACCAGAATTTGATAAGATTGATCTTGATATACGAAAACAGTTGACAAGACAGGAAACATTGGTTGAACAACCAATTATACAACAAGCACAAAAACAAATGCCAGATGGAATCAAACTGAAAGCAGGTGCAGTAAAAATGCTGTCTTATTGTGCGAGTTATGGCACAATTACAAGAACACGATTAAAGACATTTGCAGGATTATCAGCAAACACATTCAATAGTTATCTGTCGATATTGCAGTCAGGACAGTTGATAATTGTATCAGGAAATGAGATAACAATTACAGAGAATGGTCTTGGAATAGTGGATGCAAAGCCTTTACCATTGACAAACCAAGATGTTTTATCATTATGGCAACATCAATTCAAAAAAGGAATAGGTGAAATTCTTGCATATATCTGTAAAAATAGGAGTGGGGTGACAATTGACAATATAAGAGAAAACATGAATCTGTCAGAAAACACATTGAATTCATATCTATCAATTCTAAGAAGCAATGATCTAATCATAGAATTAAACGGTAAATTCAAGCCGTCAGATGATATGTTTCCAGAGGGATAAAATGAGCAGACTGGTTAATTGTTATATGGTTGTGGGAAATGTCTGAACGCCAGTGTTTAAGAGAAAAGATAGACCACACTAGATTCTGGATAGAATATTTCGATAACAAGATAGAAAAATACAGCCAGATTCCAGTAGATAGTCGTGGTCATAGAACCAATGAACGAATAGTCAAGATGAAAGTAACAAGAGATCATTTTATGATGCATTTGGAAATTTTATTGTTTGATGAATCACAAACGGAACACTACCACATAGATAAGGTAATTCCAGTGGAAGTATTACCAGAGATTGCATCAGATTCTAAAGATCCAGATTCAGCATACTCTATCTAGGAGAAACTTTTCTTTTCTTTCTACTAATCATTACTTCTTGGTTGCAGTTACTACACCAGTAATGAGATGGCTTGCCTTTACCTGCTAGTTCAGGTAAATATTCCATTTTCTTTCTACAGTCTGGACAACTCGTCAACATACCATCTCGACTGGTATAATATTTATGGTTGTGCATTAAATCTGATGATCCGCATATCAGAAAAAATCAAAATTCATACCATCATGACTATACAGGCTAGACATGGTAGCCAAAACATGCAGGTTATTGGATAAAACACATCGATCAATATATGCAACAAGCGTGATGGTTCCAAAACAAGAAGAAATAAAATTTTCTAGGCACAAATTTTTACAGAGATACCAAATCTAATCCAAAAGGGTAGGGTAATTTTGCAAAAGATCTGTCTGCTTGGAAAGAATCATGTATGGATCTAGGTCAACTAGGCAGGTACAACGATTCAAGGTTTTAAATCCACATCGTTTGCACATATCATTTGTAAATATTCTACAAGCAGGACAACGTAGTTGTTCCAATTCACCACCACATTTTCTACACGATTCATCAGGCATTTGGAAACTTTATAAACTATATTTAATAATTGTTTGTAGGTTGAATGATGATCAAAGACGAGCAATGTTCGCAAAAAATCCCAATTTTAAAAGACCAACCAGAATAACATCAAACGAACAATTTCATGAAGAACGTCAAAAAGAACAAGAACGTTTAAAAAAATAGTTGGTAAGTTTGAAAGAGAAAGACAAAATGAGATACAAAAAAGAATACAAGAAATGAAAGAAGAACGAACTAGACGTTATGGTTCTTTGGCAGAATTAACAGAAAAATACATAAGAGAAGGAGATTCGGAAGATGATGCATTTAGAGAAGCAAAAAATGTTTTGGGAATAAAATAATATGAATGATAGACAAAGACGAGCAATGTTTGCTAAAGATTTCTTTGATGTATCAAGGTGTCACTGTGCGTGTGGTTGTAAGATAAAAGGCGGTTTAATGTGTGAATCATGCCGTCTTGATACAAAGAATAATGAGTATCATAGGAGTTTAAAAGATAATACTCATTTTATTCATGGTCAAAGTGAAGGTAATGAGGATGCTTGGTATCAAAAAGATGATCAGACAGATGATTCTAATCTTATATCGAGGCGTAATAAATTCAAAATAATATGAAAGCAGAGTTAAACGAACAACTTTTTTAATTATTATATTCAATAAAAATCAATGTATGAACCACCGCAGATGAATTATCCATTAGAAGTTGAGATTCAACAAATTGGAAGGTGGTCTTGTTTAGAAATCAGGGCTGGAAAATACAAATATAATTGTAATAATGATGGTTGTAAGCATGGTGTAAAACCATGTGATTTTTGCAAAGATATGTGTACATCAGATGGCTTTTATCATAAAAGACCGTCAACACTTTATGAAAAAATGGATGATTCAATTAGAGAATTTCATCTAATACTAGGATGGATTTTTAATGTTGAAGAAAGATTGAATAGATTAATTGAAAGGAGAGAAAGATTTCGTTATAATAACGAATGGGGTTTAGATGTAGATGAAGAAAGAATAGCATCATTAACACCAGATGAATTGCAGAGTTATTACTGCATAATCAGGTTCCAAATTCAAGCATATCGTAGAATTCTTTTTGGAAAAAGAGAGCATCGTCTAATCTGGTCACTATGTCCAATTTGTAAAGAAAAAAGATTTTTTTATAGATTACCAAACATTCACAGACATTGGTTAAATAAAGAATATGTTGATGTTGATCTAAAAAGATTAAATCCGCTTTTCAAATGTCCAAAATGTCATTATGTAGAATATGAAGGAATTTTAGATATTAATTCAATTGCAAAACCAAGAAAGGATGGTATTGAAGGTTATATCAATTCAAAAGAGGGATTAAGAAAATCAATGGCAAAAATGGATGAAATGATGAGTGTTGTTGAACATTTGATGTGGTATCATGATCGTATGCCAGAATGTAAAGATTGGCCATTAGAAAAATTTATGATAATAACAGAGCATCCTAAAGGTGGTATTGGCTATCAATGTATTTGTTGTAAGTATATTTACAAATACAAACATCTCGCAAAAATTCATTTGAAGAATTTTTGGGCTTATACAAATGAAGGAATAAATCGTAGTTGTATGAAAGGAATCGTATTAAGAAAGAATCAATTGTTGGAGTTGGTAGTATGACTGTTACTCCATCGAAAATGTAAAAAACTTTAAACAGAAACTTTTTATCAATTGATTAATTATGATAGTTGACAGGATGCGGATGCATACGCAACGGTTGAAGTAGCAAACATAGAAATCTACTGTCCAGTAAGCACTCTTGATTTCACTGGTTACACTGTTGAATTTGACGAGTTGGAAATATGTGAGGCAGTAGGAACAGTTCTTGCATCAGATGTTCCTACCAATGCAGATTTGGAATGTGATGAAGGATATTACCTAAACGATGAGTTGGTTTGTACGCCAATTGAGGTTGAAGAAGAAATTCCCAAGACACCAAAAAAACTTGTAAAATTACAGATTGATGAAATTCTCAAAAAGAAAAGGGCTGAACTAAAGGAATTACTAAAACAAAAGTTTGGAGACAAGTGGAAAGAAAAATGGAAGAACGCAAGATCCGAATTACTAAACAATCTCGATCTATTGTTAGAATGGATTCAATCATTGAAAAGAAACTAATTGCTCTTTCTATGAGAGTATTAATCACTAAGAGAATCAAAGTTCACGGTTCAATCTATCCAGAATTACATTTTCATTTACGATTTACGGAGAATTTTATCCTCAAACCTTAAAAGCGAAAAAATTATTTTTTAAATATTGAACGAAAAACCAATCAACATAAAACTAGTATTTATATCGCTTGCTATCATTGTTTTTTTCAGTTTGTTCATGATATTTTATTATAATTCAATTGACAAATCATTCATAGAAAAAGGTACGGAAAAAATGACAGAACAAAGTCTGTTTGTTCCAGAGATATTTGAACCAAACAATGTTTATCAAAACAGAACGATCATCGAAAGGGAACAAATCATATCCGATGCACTAAGATATGTCGCTGGCAATGGTAATTCAACTGTAAACTGTATAATGCAAATTCTGGAATCAAAGACAGATTATTTCCTACAGATAGATTGTGACAGGCCAGAAAACCAGTTGAAAGACAAGCATAGGGAAGAAATGGTATATTTAGGCATGGACACATTATATGAATTAAAGACAGTTAATGCAAGCAAAGGTGTCAGATTCCAAGTAACATACCCAATCGAATAATCTTAAATCCTAGCCAATCATTCAAAAAACAATGCCACAGTCAAAGAAAGAAAAGGCAATGTGGAGTCATATCAAACCTTTTACAAAAAACAACATAAAACAGATTCCAAATGTGGAAGGAATTTACATGTTTTATGATGAAAATATGGACAAACTCTATGTTGGTGTATCTGATCAAAGACTGTATTCAGGATTAAAACACAGGGTTGAATCATATGCAGAAAAGGATGATCCAAAAGAACATCCAACAAAAACAGAACTAAGAAAAAAAATTGCATTTTTCAAGATAAAAAAAGAACCGATAAATCAAGCAAGACAAGAAGAATTTGAATTAAAACAATCAATGCCATTCAATGCTGACAAGTTGGGTGAAAAAACACGAAAATAATTTTTCTTGGTATAGTTCTGATTATAATCGGTGTTGCAGGGTTGTTAGGTTCTACTGAAATCATAGAACAGAAACATTGGGATCTATCAATGGAACAAAAGGCAGGTCTTGGTGGAATTGCAATTCTAGGTTACTTTATAGCACATTTTCGTACAAAGAGTAAATTACAAAGATGATAGATCTAAACAATCTGGTCATACCACAATGGCTTGATGAATTTACTCATTCAGTAGTTTTTGAAAAGTTAGGGGTATTGATAACATTTCTTTATTCAATGACTCCATCATTTATTCCAATACCTACGGAATATTTTATGTGGATTCTGATTTCATTACAAGATAAAACACAGCAATTTGAGTATGGGATCATGTTGGTTATCATTGCAATTATCGGGGGATTCATTGCAGATTTTTTAATTTTGATAGGTGCAAGAAATATCCACAGATTGAAAAAAGGTTGGAAAAAACATGAGATGAAAGAATCGCATTTTTATCATAAGTATGGTTTGCCGTTTTTTATGATTACGCCAAGTGTATCATTTCTCTTGATTGGTTTGAATGAAGGACTATTGATATATGCTGGACATCATCATGTAAAATTAGAAAAAATTTTACCATATCTAGTAATCGGTGAGATTATGAGAGGTATGATTGGTGGTATAATTCTGTTCAGATTTATGGGATTGATTTAACCTAAAACCTTAGATAGTAAAACATCAAAAGTAAGTTCTTGGTTGATTCTGGATTCAAAAAACCATCATACATAACACATGCAAAATGTATGAACTGCTTTTATGAAAAACGAGATTATTGGTTTAAGAAACCGATTACGAGATGTCCAAATTGTAACAGATCATTAAAACAAAATACACAAAAAAAGAAATGGAAGGAAAAAAACAAAATATTATCTAGTAAATCAAGGCAGAAATATCTAAAGCAGTTAAGAGTAAAGAGATGGAAGTCAAAGAATAAGGACAAACTAAAAGCATATAATAAAACATACTGGCAAGAAAACTTTCTAAAAATGAAAAACAATAGAATTAAAGATGGAAGGTATGCAGAAACACTGGCTAAAAACAGACAATATCAGAAAACACATCTAAAAGAAATTCTAAATAAAAGACGAGATAAACGAAACGCTATAAGGTTAGAACAAAAAATAATGATTGGTATATCAGTTCTTACTAGGTGATTTATCCTCAAACCTTAAAAGGTAAAAAATCAGGATTTTTATATTGTCAGATAAGGAAAACGAAGAATCATATGAAAACTTGTATGGTGTAGGAAATGTAGGTATTTGCTGTGTTTGTAAACTAACAATTCATTCAACTGAAAAATATCTAAAAAAATCAAGGCAGGAATTTGACGGTGTTTCTGTTGAAGGAAAATACCTTTACTATCATAAAAATGGAGTGTGCGATATTGGACAATAAGCCGATTTATCAGGTCTTGTACAAGATAATGAGAAAAAAATATCAAGCATTGGAACAGATAGATAATCTCACAAAAAAAATAACATATCTGAATGAGGAAGCAGACAAGATTCGTCAGCAAAATCAAATTAATGACAAGAGGGATATTAAAGAGGAATTAAAACCAATAGCCTACAAAACATATGAATTATTATCATTGATCAAGGCAATAAATCATGACAAGATTTTTGATGAGAAAATAATTAATCTTGAACTACTTTTGGATTTTCTAGGTGCGAGAGTTGCCAAGTAATGTTGTTCTTGGGATGCTTCTGGTACTCATAATCGGTTCTCTGGTGGCATACTCTATGTATAATTCATCAAAACCTCAACAGTTCTACAATGCTGTACAGCCTTATGTTACTGAGGGAATAGATCAGGGTTCTGAGTTGGTTAATCAAGGAAAAGAATTGTTAGCAGATACAATAACCAGAACAAATCAAGTTGGCGATTCATTAGAATTATCATTGACACCAAACCAAGTTCAGAGAATTCAAGAAGAAAGATTTGATAATCAAACTTTGGCATATAATGGAACTATAAGACAATCAAACCTCAATACTGAAAAAGGTCAGACATATGGCCATACAAATCTCTATGATAAACCACTACCTCAAAACATGTATTTCATAGGTAATCCAGTAGATATAAAATTCAAACTAACGAAGGTGATTCCAGATTCATGTCGAGTTGTAAATGAAATCTATATCTGTGATTATGTGACACCTGCAATATTTTCCTTTATTATGGAAATCACATGTGAGTATAGGGATTTCTGTTCAATGTCAGCACCAGTAACAGTAAACAATAAAAAGACAGAAAATGACGGAACCTTTAGTTATACTTGGCAGACTGGTGGATTGACACAAGGAAAATACATGATTATGATAAATGCAAATTCAGAGGCAATAGATCAAAGAACAGAAAGACCTTACCAAATATCGTTGAATCAGGAAGTGGAACTTGTAAATCCATGAAAAAACATTCAATGCCAAACACATATGCAATATACTTGATGGGTTTTTCAGTAGGTGTATTTGTCCTAACAATTTACATGTTTTTAATTGCATTAAACATAGGTCTATGGTGGGAAGTAATTGATACGATAAACGTGTCACCATTCATAATTTTTTTTGCGATAGGAATGTTCTTTTATGCTGTGTTCATGTTCATGATTGGACTGATAATGTATATAAAAAAGGACAAAGACACACCATGATAAAACTAAGACGAAATAATAAAAATCAGTTGGTTAGTACACAATGCTACCAGAAAAATCATTTTCATTTCGGTGGATGCCAGAATACAACTGGTGAATGTGAATGTGATTGTCATCTGGTAATAAGATGTCCAGCATGTAAATCAGACGATGTTCAAAAACTAGGAAACGATGATTGTGTTTGTAGAGAATGTAATCATAAATTCAAGTATTTAAAACCAAACTAGTTTTATACTGGTATCATTTGGTAAGGATCAAGAATGAGCCATAAACTTCGTGGTGAATTGGGCTTGAATTTCATTACTGGTGGTCTGTACATACTAACCCAACTGATTGTAATGGCATTTGTTGGAATGTTGGTAGGTATGGAAATCGACAATGGTAGCCTGCAAGCATTAGGAAAAGGAGTTGGAACATATGACTACAAACTTGTACTCATAACAATTCTGACATTCTCAATAACTGGCTTGCTTATCTACGGATTTGCACATCTGCGAAAACACATATCAAAACACTTTGGTTTGGAAACAAAACCAGCACCAGTAGTTCAGACAAAAAGAAAACTCGCATTGTTTGTAACATTCCTGCTTGTAGGAATACTGACATCAATAATATTTTATGGATTCAACCAGTTTATCTCTGGTTTGTCGCCAAACAATAACATCAACAGCCTTAATTCACTGTGGGATGCACTTGTCGCTGGAAAACCAGTTCTGATAATAGCAATATTCCTGACAATCACAGCGTTTGGATATATTGTAGGTTATCTTGGAAAAGCGATCCATCCAGTACAAGAAAAAATGCCTGATGTGATTAAAGAAGCACCATAGGCAAAATCCTTATTTTTTACCATTTTTTTGCGATAAATTGATCGCAAACACCATTAGTTTTATAATTCCAAAATTATAGCAAAAATCAATAACTATGAAACATAAACCAGCAATAGTTCTTGGATTAATTGTCATAGCAGGAATTTATGTACTATGGCAATATCCAGAAGTATTACAAAAAGCAGACGTATCAGATCAAGGTGGTCAACAACCATCAACTAATACGGTTCCGCAAAGCACAAAGGTTCAAGCATACATTGGTGCAATGACAATCTCATCCAAACTCTACAATGCGTTGGTTCCAACTACTGCATTAACAGATGCAACAGATGTTACCACAACATTATACAGATTGGATTCAAGCGGTGGTTATACATTCCCTGTTGTCATGGGTTCAAACACAGCAACAATCTCCGTTGATGAGGGAGTAAAGACAGTAATTGCAGAAATGCAACCATCATCAAGTTACATACTTGATACAAAATCACTCCTAGCACAATCGTATAGATTTGGAACACCGACATGGTGTGATGCAAACAAGAACAACCAATTTACTTGGTGTGTTCCAATTGACATCACTGGATTTGAGAAAGATGCAGGATTCCAACCAAACATTCCAATAGGAATTCCAGCGTTCTCAAAGGGTACAATGACATTGACTTCTCCTGCTGACAAACTAGCATTAGGTCAAGGCAAAGTCCAGTACACAACAGAATGGGAAGGAACAATGTCAGCACTTGGAAAAGCGGTGGCATTGCAAAAAATCACCATCACCATGAACCAGACCGATAGCAATATGTGGTTCGCAACAGACTCCTACATCAAATTGCCTTACAAATACAATGGTAAGGAAAAGTTGTATCTAGGCTCTGATTTCACAGGAACCGAACTTGCTTCGACCTACAAGTATGAATACTACTTTGGTGACAAGACATTGAAAGATGCATTGATCATTGCCGTGCCAAATGACGGTGACACTAGGGTTGATTTCCCTGTGACATTGTACACGAACTTTGATGCAGACAATGAAGGAATCTCAGTAACACTAAGACTTGATTCCATTGATGCCTCTGGTGCAAATGCAAACACATCTGATTCGGTAAAGTGGTTAGAACAATAACCAAACCCCTTTTTTCTCTTTTTTCAAAACTCTTAATTAGTTAGTCTAGTTTTTATTGGTATTGGACAAGATAATCGAAAGGATATTTGGTGTAACTAACTGGCTTCTCTTGTCTCTGTCAGTTATAACAGTGATGTTTTTCCTTTTATCGAATGTGTCAAAATGTGAGGCGACAGAATTTTGTGCAACAACAATTTTCTTTATAGTTTTTCTAGGTTCTGGATTCATGTTATTGATGTTATGGCTTTTCTATGAGAAAGGAAGAACGAGATTAAAGTCAAGACAAGGAAACAAGATTCAGGTATTCTTTTTACAAGATTTGAGTGTAAAGAAAATGATCTATATACCAATAGGACTTATTGGTGTATTAGGAGTATCATTCATCATTTCATCATCACAGATACCGTATGCCTCATACATCTCTATTTTTGCATCAGGTATGATCATGTTTTTCTGTTTTGACAGGACACATTCAATAAGTATTCCAATTCTCATTCATGGTGCATATAACAGCATAGTGGTGGCGTTACGAAGTTCAGCATCGTTATCAAGTTTTCCAATAGATGTACCTACAATCGGTGTAGATATTGCATTTTTTGGTCGTTTTATATCTGAAATAATATTCCAGTTGACACTAGTTGCAAGTTCTGAGGAATTATTTAAGATATTTGTTGTCGCCTTTATTATAATATCAGCAGAAGGTGGATTTCGTGACAATAATAAAATGAAAATAATAGCGTATGTTTCATCATGTATAGTATGGACTGTATATCATAGTATTGCAGGGGGTTAATTTGCGATAAACTGATCGCAAATTTCAAAAAAGTTAATTAATATTACTTTTCCATTAAAATCAATGAAATTGCATACCTACAAGACAGTATTAATAGGTCTTGCAATAGCGGTAGGTGTAGGAGTTATTTATTTCTCATTAGATCCATCAAATTATTATTTTGTCAAGTTGGCATTTGTTGGGGATGGAACAATACCACAACAATATATCATATGTTACGTTAAATCTACAATTGAAAAAATCATAGATGGCCAAGTAAAAGAAACACAGCAATCGAAATTTCTGCAAACAAATCCATTGTTTAGTCTAGTTGATGCCAAATCAGGAAAAGAAGTAAGTAGATTCGATGATACGCCAAAAATGCGTTGTGATTGGAATCCTACGCCAAGAGTAGGATCAGTTGCAACAATGACAGTAAAATCATCAGATCTAGTTTTGAATGTCTATTCAAAAGATGACAAGAATACCAAAGTAAACACACATGATGACAGAAAGATTTCTGGTGGTTTACAAATGTCTGATAACAAGGAAATAAAACTTGCAACATTTTCTGTCAAGCCATATCAGATAGCAGATGACTTGCCAGAGGGAACTTACAATTCTTTACAAGAGTTTAGAATAAGTGGAAATGTAGTCTTGTTATATTCTGTAAAATACAAGGACAAGTCGCCAATTGAATATGAATACAAGATCAAGGTTCCAGAAGATTCCATACGAACATGGTCTGAGATGAAGGTAGTAGGAATTACCAACAGTGATGACAAGAAAGAAGAAAAGACATGTAGTACAGGTTATATCATGATAGAAAATTCATGCCAGCCAGCACCAGAAAACGAACCAAAAGGAAATGAGAAAGGTGCAACACCATCATTCTCATTTGATATAAATGGAATCTTGAATGAATTTTTGTATTGTGGTTCTACAGGAAACTTTGGTTGTCTTGCACAACAAAAATTTGCAGGAATATGGATTGTAATTGTAATAATCATGATACTTATTGGTGCTGTATTTAGTGGCAGGAGAAATAAAGAATTTGGTTAAAAAAAAACTAAAAAAAAACTGTATTTCACAATACCGATACTGATAGTAATAATTGTATTTGCTTATTCAATATCAAATCTCGAAAAAAACGCAGAATGGATTATCCAATCTGCACCAGAATTAGCAGTAGTAAATCCAGAACTAAAGTGTACTGCATATCAGTCTTTAGCAGTAGTTGACTCACAGGGAAGGCAGATAACAAAAAAATCATCAACAACATATGTTACAAATCCATTCCTAGCATTGACAGCAACTACTTCTGGTAATCCTATAGGTGGAACAATTTCTGATGTTTATTTCGGATGCATTGGTAATCAAAGAGATCTCGTTGTATTACCATCATCATTGACAGTAGTTGTTAAAGGACAAAAAACAGAAGGTGGTTCAACACAGGTCTTACTGTCAAAATCAATAACTACAAATCAGATAACAATTCCTAAAGGCTCAACATCTCAAAAAACAGTAGGCTTTGTTTCATTTTATGGTAAAGATATAGAGACTGCAATAAACCCAACAAAAGACTTTACAAATTACTTGGAATTTGCAGTTTCAGGAAACATAAAAATAGCATACAAGGGATATGAAGGATATTATTATACATTCCCAATATCAACAAGTAAGATTCCAGTCCAATATTCAGCAAAGGTAGATGTTGGTTTCAAACCAATCACTACACCAATAAAAACCACAGATCAAGACGGTGATGGAATAATAGATGTATATGATTCATGTCCATATCAAAAGGAAACATTTAACGGTTATCAGGACACCGATGGTTGTCCAGATACAACTACAACACAACCAAACACAGGAACAGATACACCACCAGTTACACCAACAACATGTCCATCTGGCCAGATTTGGATAAAGGATCACTGTGAAACCAATTCAATTGGTTTAAAACATGGAAAAATGACACTGAAATATTCTGTTATTTTAGAAGATGATATTTTAACAAATGATGTAACAAAATATCCATACACAACAGTCAGTTTCGCACCATTACAGTTTGTAAAATTTGGCAAGGAACAAAAAAGATTCATGGAATCAACATTTGAGCCAGTAATGAAATTGGAAGATGGATCATCAAGTGATTATTCACCAAGCACAGCAAATTTCAGATATACAGGAACGGTAATTCTACCAAATCTTCAAGAGATAACAGTTCAGGGTTTTGGTATTCCATCCACTAACAAAGTAACAAGGGATTCTAGTGGATATTATCATTTTCCAGCAGTAAAACTGACATATGATATGATTGAAAGAAGTTTAAGAGATAATTCAAAAATATCGCAAACAGAAGCAACACCAATTAACTTTAATGTTGGTATCAGTGGTGATTTTGATTTAATCAAAGTTTCAGACGGAAAAAAGGTCAGAGGCACATTAAAGACAATGGGCTTGTCATATTTGATGACATATGATCCAACAAAACCATATGATCCAAAAGAACCATGTCAAGGTCTGTCAGGTGAAGAACAGATAGAATGTCGTCAAAAGGTAGATAATCCAAATGAATGTCCATCAGGGTTTATTGCAGTACCAGTAGGTTCTTTTGGCAGTCATGTTGATTATGAGTGTGTAGATCCAAAATCAACAGGTGGAGAGTGTAAGAATCTTACATCCCAACAATGTTTGGATAAGGCAGGCAATAAAGGTTGTACAAACCTACTTGGTCTTAATGTCTGTTTGCCAAGTCCACCACCAATAACGGTTCCAGATTCATCAGTAGGTGGAAGTTCAGAATCACCTGAAACAAAGCCTACAACAGTAGGACTTTGTGAGGCTGGACAATCGTTTGATAGTTGTATATCAAGTATTTTACCACTATCAACAACAGATGGATTGCCGTTTGATATGACAACTCTTGGCTTGTTGCTATTGCTCATAATTATAATAATTATAGTGATAATCGCAATGAAAAGGCGTAACCGCTATGCTTAATTCATACAAAAAAAGTGAAACATTATGAAAAGAAGATCAACAATAGGATTTCTATTTCTCTTTGTGTTTATGATTGGAATTTTTGGATTTATTGCAATACAGCAAAAACCATTGGATGAGTTTTCAACAAATAACTGCTCATCATATAAAAATGACGGAAGTTGTGTTATTGATAATATTACGTTTTTTGATTCTCAGATAAACAGTATCATTGATGCAAATAATGTCTTGGTTGAATCAAATCCAGAGCAAGCAGTAACGTTTGGATCTGAGAAGATGGTTCTGGTCACAAAATCAATCCTGATAGACTCGAATCAAAAAATAGTTAGTAATTCAACACAGAATATCGGTTTTAATCCAGCAACACTTTTGGATTTGAATAAGAATATTTTAGATCTAGGTTCCGTGCAATTAGTTTTTGATATTTATTACAAGAAAAATGCAAACGTGATAATAAATGGCGATATAGAAGTTTATCTTAATGAGGAATTGAGGGGTAAAAGATTATTGTCATATTCAGGACAGTTACCTGCTAATCATGTACGATTGAATGTAGATAAAGAATCAAAGTTATTGTCAGAAAGAACACAATCATTCACATTCACATTAGCGGATGAAGGAAAAAATTGGGCTGATGGATCTGTCAACACGTTAAAAATAGTTCTAAAAAATCTAAAATCACAAGTAATAGCCAACGGGGAGATCCAAGAATTTGATTATGGTAAGGATATTGTTGTGTATAATTTGGAAATGACGGTAGATCAAGCAAAACAGGTTTCATTTGATGAGAATAATAACGCAATTTCTATTTTTAAAAACGATGGAGTTTTTCAGAGTTGTGTTACTATAAAAGAAAAATGGCATGGTTGGGCTTCATTATCACCATTGCCTACACCTAAGATAAAACTATATGACGACAAAGGCATGTTGTTAACAGAGATACCAAGTATAATCCAGCCACAATGTTTATCCTATAATACCATACCTAGAAACTCGGTAATTAAAATACTAGTAGATGGTCTTGAATACGAATATCATACACCAAATACAAAAACAGAATTATTGTTGGAGTGCTATGGAAAAAATGGTAGATTGGGTGGTAGGAATCTTGATTATGATAGTGTATGTACAAGCAATTTTGGTTATGAATCAAGTGTACTAACGGCTGTCGATTGTTCAGGATGTGCATAGGTAATTAGTGAATTGATTACAAAACTCGCATACAATAACATGAATCCAGACAAAAATCTAATCTTACTCAGTGTAATTTTATTGATAACTTTCATGATTTATGCAGAGCAAACAAATCATGTCTTTGGTGATGTAACAGTGATAACACCATCATATACATCAATAAATATATCAGGAACACCTAACACAAACGATTTTCCATATGGAATATGTTCAGATGGGACATATCGCTATATGACATTGTTCAGTCATGGTTCATTGGTAAAAATTCTCATTTCTGATAATTCTTATACAATTTATGATAATAATGCAGTTGCATCAGGTGAAGATTGGTATTCATGTGTTGTGGCATCTGGTAAGGTTTACATCAATGAAAAAGATACTGGTCTTGTAAGAGTCTTTAATATATCAACCAACACTTATGGAACATCAATTCCATTAGAGGCAAACATTGACGATTCTGAACTTGATTACATAGATGGTTATACTGTCAAACCAAACAAGTTAAGGGCTGTGGACTCGAATAACACATATGAATTTGGTTGTGGAAGTTTTGGAGAACTAAAGTTTACAAATAGTTATGTTTGGGCTGTATTTGATTGTGTTTTTGATTTTAGTGCAACAGATAATGCAAATGGAGTTGTTGATTATTCATTTCATGGTGTAGTAAGAATAAATCCAACAGATAATTCTGTTACAAGATATGCAATTTCTGGTGCAACAGGACTTCGTGGAATATCAGTAGATGTAAATGATAGTACAATTTTATGGATTACAGATAGAGATAGTGGGAAACTGTATCGTTTTAACACTAATACAGGTCTTGTAACTGATACGGTGACATTACCAGCAAATACAAACGCAATGGGTGTTGCAAATGATTCTACGGCAGTTTTCATAGCAGAGAATGATGATGGTGGTACTGGTGTAACTTCAAAAATTCTCAAAGTGCAAAAATCAGGTTTTTCAACTAGTCAAATTGATACTGATGCATCTGTTCCAAACGGAAAAACTGGAACATTTTCAGTTTATGTATCAAACGGTTTATTGATATGGACAGACAGAGCAAATCATGTAGGAACAATACAAATAAACAATGTTAATGTAAAAACATTAGGAACAACAACTGGTACAACAGACTCGAATCATTTCGGTATTGTTGAAGGTTCAAATTTTGTTTTTGCAGGAAAAGGAAGTGTGGTTCAAGCATCTATACAATTAGGAAGTACGTCAGAATCATCTCATGGAGACTCTTGTGCAGGAGATTGTTATTCACCTCATTTTGGTAATGATGAAAATGGAAAAGAATTCTATAAGGATGGGTTGACAATAATAGGTGGTAACTTTAAAAAAATAATTAATATAGAAAATGTTTTACATGTGCTTAGTAATGAAACAATAAATCTACCAATCGGACAACCGATCAATTTCACATTAAAGGCAATGGATTCATATCCGAATCAGATAAAGAGTTGTGAGATTGCTTTAGGAATACAACGTGGTAATTTTGTAAAACAAGATGCACAATTTATTCTAGGTGTTAAAAGAACATTTGATGGTATAGTTTCGATATACGAAGAAGGTAATAAAAAGGCATATAGAGATTTCAACGCAGAGATGGAAAACCAAGACCAGTTTGTTTTCTGTAAATTTATGTTCACACCAACATATCATTTGCAAAAAGACATGTTTGCAATTCAGGCAGTTGATATTCATCAATATGATGGAATATATTTTGTGAATGAAGGAATATTTTTCAGAGGAATATCAGAGATTGGGACGCCAGTATTTGATTATATGGATGATAGGGGAAGAATACATGTTTTGACCATTGTTGATTCAACGTTAGAAAACACATCATTAACAATAGATGAAAACGGTGAATATTGGTATATTGAGGATGGTTTCTGGTTCAAAAATTTTATAATGCCTGATATGACTGGTTCTATCTCAGAATTCAATGGTTTTGATAGAAATGATTATTGGGAATTCAAGGCGTATAAATTAGGTCAGGAATTATTAGCAAAACAATCATGGGATTCCTCAAAAATTCAAAAAATAGTCAAACCAGCAAAAACTACTGAAATAGTCTCATATCCAAGAGGTCATGATCCAGTACCAAATATGATGAAAGCGATAGGTGAATTGGCCTTGTTGAATGAAGGAAAAAGGTAAACCGATATTATAAAATAGTTGTAAAAAAAATACAAAGTATTGCCTCATAAACAAATATTAGGTGTTTTTTTAGCGGTATTGTTAATTTCATTAATAAGTCCAGATATATCAAAGTCATCTAATGGTAGTGTTGCTTATGCAGAATTATTACCTGTTAAAATAGATCATGATGAAAACGGTGAAACGTGGATATTACCACAAAAAACTTGGGATGGAAAAAATCAATATGTTTACAAGACAGGTGGTGAAGCACCACCAAGAATATATGATGACGGAATTATAGTAAGCAATGATTTAGTAAAATCCACAAATATCGAAGTTGATCTAAGTTCTAACTTAAGTTCGGAAGTAATTTATAAAAACGGAAGTGATAATTTGGCAAAAGAATCTTGGTTCGTTTATCGCAACGATGAAAAAATAAGTTGGAATAGTATCACGGATCTAGGTACACAATTAATCAATGTTCCTAAGATTGAAACAGTTGGAAGTTTTACAGTTACAGATTATGAGAACCAAGTAAAAAAGGAACGAATGTTGTATAATGATTTCAGTTCATTATGGTTAGAATATAAAATTCATGAGGGAAATCCGTTAAAACATACAATGAATTTAACTGCTACTAGCAATGGTAAATTCTCAATATGTCAGGAATTATCAGATATAAATTATGATGAAGTTAGAAAAATTGATGAGGATAACAAGACAATAGAAACAATAGATGCAACAATAATAAAATCTGAAAACAATGACGTTTCTGCAATTGATGAACTGGATTTAACAAAAGAACAAAAAGATGAGTTAAAATTACAAGTTAAAAATGATTTGCCAGAAGTAGTTGAATTCAGAAAAGATGGAAACTTGGTTCTAGGCGAGATTACAAGCGGTGCAAAACTAGATTTTAATTCATTTGAATTTAATTCAATTAATAAGACAGCAAAATTCTGTTACGGTGAATTTGATTTAAAGTCAGGCGAATCAATTATAATAGATCCAGACACTTTCTCATCAAATAATCCAACAGAAGATGCAATAGTGGAAGATTCACCACAATCTGGTACATCATGTAATAATGTAGGTGATGTTAAAGATACAAGCGGTGTCATATTAAGAGCATATATTCGTGACTCAGCAATATCGGATAGATGTGCAAGAAGTTATGTTGAATGGTCAACATCGTCAATATCGGATTCAGCAAGTATAACTGATACTGTTTTTAAATTTGAAGTCCATGATGCAGGAGAGGCAAATTGTGATGTAAATGCAATGACTACAAGACCATCAACTGCATCAGCATCAGCATCATGGACTGATATTGGTGATGGTACAAATTATGTTTCTTCAAACTGGTGCATGTCAGCAGGAACAAACAAATCACTGGATCTTACCGCATCTGGTGATGCGGATTTACAGAATCTTTTACCTTCGGATTGGTTTGCCGTAGGAATAAAATTAACAAGTGAGACAAGGGGTGGATTATCAATAGATATGAGGATGCGTTCAGAAGAAGATGGTACTGCTACACCAAAACCAACATTAGAAGTTACATACACAATACCAGAGGTAGATGTAATGGTAACAGTTAATCATTACAGAGGAAACTCAACAGCAATCACAACATGTAACGTTACATTAACAAACTCATCATTAAGTGAGACAAAGGCATGTAATTCATCAGGTCTTGCAGGATTATTCACTGGTAGAAGTGGAAACCATAATGTCACAGTAGTAGAAACAACAACCAACTTTAATTTGAATAAGACGAGAAATTTCACACCGACAACAAATCTGATAATAAATGCAACAGTTGTCGAGGTAAACTGCTCACAGACTGGCTCTGCAACAGATATTCGACTTTGGTACAACCAATCAAATGTACACACAATCACAAACATGACAAGACCAACTTGTAATTCGGCAAACGTGATTCATTGGAATGGAACATTTTCACCTGATGGTAAGACCAGTATGACAGGAGTAACTGATGTTAGAGTTGAAATTAGAAATATGACAGCATATGGAAAAAATGGTATAGTTCTTTATACAAATGGTGTAAGCAAAACTTTGTCATATTCAGGTAGTGTTATGACATCATCAGATATTACAGTTGGTTCTGGTACTGGGTCATCGCAGTTGTTAAAAAATTATCTATTGTTGGATGGCAGACCTGCACAACCCACTGGATTATCAGCAAGTGACTCATCAGCAACACAGATAGACTTGTCTTGGACAGCAGGAAATTCAGGAGTTACATCTATTTCAGGCTATAAGATATTTCGTAGTACGAACAGTGGCTCAACTTGGTCAGTATTGGTAGCAAATACAGGTTCAACAGCAACCAGTTATTCCGATACTGGTCTTACTGCTGGACAAAGATATGATTACATGATTGCAGGAATCAATACTTTTGGTGCAGGTTCCAATTCCACATCAGCAAACGACACACCTTCGTCTGGTGGGGGTGGATCATCTAGTGGTGGCGGTGGTGGCGGTGGTGGCGGTGGATTAACATTAGGAACAACAAACTTAGTTGAATTTTCATTATTAACAAAGTCAATAAACCTAGATTTAGGCGAAGTTTATGAAAATGGCAAAATAGAAATTAGTTGGGATGACGGTAAGGATTTACAAGTTCAAAGTGTGATTTATGATGACCAAGAACTTCAAATGGTATTCATTGACGTATTTCCAAAAATCTTGAAAGGTAGTGGTGGAACTAAATCAACTGGTTTTCTGGAATATAAGATAGTAGTGCCACCTAGATCTTGTACAGATACAATAACTACTAATTGTCTGACCAAAAATGACTATAAAATCACGACAAATGTAGAAATAGTAAGGGATGGTCAAATCCAGAGAAAAACAATAGATACAAACGTATTGATTGGACAGCAGTTAGATCCAGCCTTGATAATTGTAGGTTTAATGGTAGCAGTAGGAACATTTGGTATAGTTAACTTCACAAGAAAGGCAAACCAGACTGATCAGTCACCAAAACAAAAACAAAAAGAACTTGAAAAATACCTGAAAACCAAAACAATAAGCAAAATCAGCAAAAAATTCCGTTTCTAGTAAGCCTTAATTAGTAGAAAAATCTACTTTTCTATATTGTCTCAGGAATTAGTAGATGTTTTTGAGGGAACGAATCTAGCAGAAATGCTGGTTCCAGACACCAAGAAATTTCCAATTGTGTTATACGATCAAGAGGAAAATGAACTGGATGTTGAAATCCAAAACGAGTTGAACGAATTGGATGATCTGCAAAAGAATATTGAGGAAGAACAAATCAGATCAGAAATAACATTACTTGAAAAGCAAGAACAGGAATTACAGGAACCAGAAATAACTCATCAAAGAATTGATTCATCAAATCTGGAAGATCTAATTGATTTGTGTAGAAACTTCAAGTTGTTATGGAATGTGAACGCATATTCAGGTAATCTGTTTTCCAAAAGACAACAAAGAGTACATAATGAAAACAAGATGGATTTTTTTGTAGAAAAAATACCAATATTTGCATTTGAAGTAAAGACAATACTTGACAAGATGATCGAGTTTGATGGTTATAATGAGAATGATTTCAAAAACTATCAATCATTATACAAAAAAATACAAGAAGAAAAAAATCTTGAACAAAGAGCATATCTTACAAGAGAGTTGATAGCAATAGCAAAATCAAGAATCACATTAATCAAGTCTTACGAAGTACCAGAGTCAGAATCACCAGTTGTCGATGGTGCATTTTCTGGTTCAAGTGAACGTGAGATGGAAGAATCAAACAAGGTTGATATGTTTTGACGGATAAAAACAGACCTACTGGTTTACCAAGAACCACATATGAATTTCCAACAAGATTCGAAGAATATATCAGGGCACAACTAGGAATCACTGTAGGCCATCAGGGTTGGGATAACAATATTCTGATGGCAGAATCATTCATGAAATTATTGCCACAGGTGTTGATCGCAAGAAAAGAAGAACTTTTGAAAAACCAGTTTACAAAAAAAGAAACAAACATTGTAATTGACAAAACAGCATTATTCCGAGTAAATCAAATATGGTCTAAAGGACTGCATGTTTTGATATTAAGGGATGAGAATAATCCAAATATAATATTGGACAGAATTGTTGCGTATAGATTTCCTTATGATAGTGTTCAAGTTTCGATTAATGGAGATCTTGGGCTTTATCACAATGTTTGGGATGTGCAAAAACTCTGTAAGCATTGCAAATCAAACATGTTTGCATTAATATCAGAAAAAGACTTGATGAAATTCCCACAGCACGGAATTCTTTGTTGTTCGTCATGTAGTTTCATATCAGAAGTAGAAGTTGAAACAAAACCATCATTGTCAATGATGAGGCCAGTGATGAAAGTAGAAACAAATCCAGTTTGGGTATGGATAAGAGGTTCGCCAAAAATACGATATGCTTGGGAAGATCTACCACTGTCTGCATTGTCGTCAAAACAGGGTGGCTTTTACAAGGAAGTACAATTTGGATTCAATAAAGTACAATTGCCAAGATTCACATCAAAAAGCGAAATCCTAAACTCACAGAAACCAACAAGTTTTCCATCACAAAAGTATTTTCAGGTTACAATGCAGATCGAGTTTGGGGAATGGTCATTTTATTTCAACAAACTGATGGTTCAGACATTCAAGTTATACAAGGCAACTAAATCACCAGAGTTTATGGAGACAGTTCAACGGACAAAGAGAATTGATTAATGTCTGAATTAGAAAAACCAAGTGAGGCTTTTCAGGAATTCCTAGATGAATCAATAGAAAGCAAATTCGTAAGTAATCTAGACGAATCTTGGCAGTCAACAAAACAAATCAGAATTCACTTTTTTTACGGTGATATTTCATGTATTCCACTTGATGAGTATATCTATACTCCATCTGGTATAGTTCAGATAAAAAATGTTTATGAAGGAATGTCAATTCTAGGGGGTTTTGTTAAAGGAATAAAAGAGTTTGAAGATGATGTTTATGAGTTAGACATAAAGGGAACCAAGTTCAGGGCAACTGGCGAACATCCATTATGGATGAGAAAATATAAAGAACAATGGGGTTACTACAAACAAGAAAGACGTTATAGGACAAAAACACATCCAGAGTGGATCACAATAAAAGATGTTTATGATCATTATACAACAAAAAAATCCACAACAAGTAGATGGTTTGTGCAAAGATATGAATCTAAATCATTTAAATTCGATGAAATATCGATAGGAGTATCATTTGCCAAGTTATTAGGTTATTTAATGAGTGATGGTTATTTCTCGGAAACTCAAAGTGTAAAATTTACAAATATAAATAAAAAATTTCTTGCCGAAGTAGTTAATCTAGCATTATCTATACCAGACCTAGATCTTGAAATTAAATCATATGAAAAAGAAAATGGTCAGGATATTATGTTAACACGAAAGCATGGTTATAATGTCAGTTTGTTAAAAAACAGACTTCGTGAACTAGGTGTTATTGATAGAACCACATTCGGAAAGTTAACATCGTTGACTGAATCAGAGTTAATTGCGTTCATTCAAGGATTTTTTAATGGTGATGGTCATCTAAGCACACATGGAAAAAACCCATTCTGTAATTTTTACGTTGGGATTCACGAAAAACAAGCATATGAATTACAGTTCATGTTATGGAGATTAGGGATTATTGGATATGTTCGTTGGGAACAAGAAAAACCATATAATAAGAAACAGTGGTATGTTGAAGTTGGTCAAAGAAAGTATTTGAAGATTTTATTATCACTTTTAGATGATAGTAAATATCCACATGTTTTTGAAAAAGCCAGAAAACGCATAGATGAAATGAATTTACATAATGATCATCAAGTAGATAAAGATGGCGAATGGATTCCGATTTTTAGTATTAAAAAAATTGGAAAAATGAAAGTTAGAGGGTGGCAAACATTACCAACACATGAAATAATAAGTTACAATGGTTTGAGAACACATAATTCTGGAAAAAGTTCTGCAATGGAACAAACAGCAGAACTATACAAAAAGAAAGGCATGACCGTATTTCATGGTTGGTCTGCAAGGGATTTTGAAAATCTATTCTGGTGTATAAATAAAAACTGCAAAAGAAAATTCGAGACAATGATGAAAAAATGTTCAGAGCAAGAACAAAACATACTAAAGCACAGACTTCATTGTGAATGTGATAAATATTATTCAGTTTTATGGATAATTCCAGAATACCTAGAAATAGACAAATTTACACTGGATAAATTCAACGGTGTTTACTGGACTAACATAGATGAATACAGAATTGCAGTTCTTGACGGTAAAGCAAACAGATTCATCACAGAAAAAGACATAAAATTGCTATTAGAAGGAAAACTGAAAAAAACACAGGAATTGATACCAAAACCAAGACTAGTGGTTGAACAAGTACCGATTCCTAAAGGCGTACAAAACCAAGATATTTTTGATCAAAGATTTGCAGAAATAATGCTTCGTGGAAGGGATGAAAATTATGTAATTGTAAACAGTCCAGAATCATATGAATCAGAAGAAGATAAGTTCATTGCAACAAGTAGAATGATAGAGATTTTACCACATATTCGCAACGAATATTTCACTGGAAACAAAATGAAGGATAAACTGGTGTGTGTTTTCAATGAACTTAGAACATTAGCACCACCATCAAACTATTCATTCCAAAAGGGTGCAAGACATAGCAAAAGACCAATTGTTGACCAGATTCCAGAGTTAAGACATATTGGTTATTATTTTCTAGGAGATGTCCAAAACCCTGACGATATTAACGGAACTGTTAGACCACATGCACACACCAACATAATTAAACGAGCAACACAATTATTGCTAGGAAAAGAATGGCAATGGTTTTTTGAGGTAATAGAATCAAAAAGGGCTACATTTTTGGCAAGATTTGATGTAGAAGATGAACGTTATGCACCACCAGAATTATTGAGAGAAGTGGATAGGTTTTACCCAAAAATCGAGGAAATACCAAAAAATCGGGGATATGTAGTCCATAGAAACGGAGAGTTTTTCTTGGAAACATTCGACTCGCCAACATTCCACCACAAGCAAGAAGGGGAGAATTTCTTTTCTATTACTGGAATAAAGTGGAAATTCAACAAGAAAAGGGTAGAAAAAACTGCATTAAAATCCCAAGAAAACACAATAAAATCAGACAGATTACTGGCAAAACAAACCAAAGATATGCATATCAGAATGATAATAAAAATGGTAAAAGACCGAGAAAATCCAAAAAACTATGGTGAAGCATTAGAAATTCTCAGAGATAAAGTAAAGGCAGGAGAACTACCAGATTCAAGTGTTTTGAAGTTATCTAGGTTCTCATTATCTAACAAGATAAACAGAAATGCCATTTACAAGAAAATGCTTTCAGAATAGGCATAAACTGATTAATTTTTACCGTTATTTGATGACAAATTGGGGATAAAAGGTGATCTTTTGACCATTTTGATGATCAAAACGGTGATTTTTTGCAAATCGCTAAGGTGGAGTAATCATATCATCAGTAATCGAGATTTCCTATATGTGTATGTGTTTTTGGTGATCTGATGATTACCAAAACCCTACACAAAAATTGAAAAAAGAGCAAGTAATAACTAAATTAGTTAAAAATTCAAATTGTATGCGTGTGCGTATGCATGTGTTTTTGCTCAAACTTTAATAATTTCAAGACTAGGAAATTTTTGTAAAGACATTGCAAACAAATCTAGGAGTGATAAATTTGGCAGAACTTTCATCAGATATACCAACTTTGATCATCGGTGACGCATTAAGAATACTGCAAAACGTACCGCAAGAATCAGTCGATTTAATCTATTCCGATATACCATATGATGATTTGGAAGGTCATAGAAAGATAGGAACGACAACCAGACTTAAAGAATCAAATGGATCAAAGATGAAATGGTATGAGGTAATTTCTTATGAAAACACCATTCCGTTCTTTAGTTTGATTCTAAAAAAAGGACATCATTTCTATGATTGGCGACCAAGTTTCAACCAAGAATCAATAAAAAACTGGTGTAGGTTGATTGATCCAGAGACAGGAATATTGGCACAAAATGGTTTTACAGTTGCAAAGATTTTACCAGTACCAAAAGACTATGCAGGGATGGGATATAGTTTCAGGGCTAGGCATGAGAATCTATTATTCTGTATAAAGGCGATAAATCATAAAATTCAGTTAAATGATCTGAGTTTACCAGATGTTATAAATGAGCATTGGATTCATCCAAAATCAAGTCAGCGAATACATGACTCACAAAAACCTATAGAGATAGCAAGAAAAGTAATCGAGTGTTCCAGCAAGAAAAATGACATAGTTCTTGAACCAACAACAGGTTCATTCCAATCAGGTTTGGCAAACAGTATCTACAAATTACAGAGAAAAGTGATTGGAATTGAGATAAACAAGGAAATTGCACAAAGAACCATCGATCACTTTAAATTCAATGATTTGGAATTGAAAATATTGGATCTGACAAACCTATGAAAACAATAGGACTGGTTCTATCAATGATGGTATTGGTTGGACTTGGTTTTGCACAATATGGTTTTGCAGACAATACATCAATATCAAAGCAAAGACCGCAAGCAGAAGAAATCAAATACCAAGTATCGTTAAAGGCAAAAGCAATCATTGAAAAGAGAATAGCAGAACTCAGGCTACAGCAACAAGAGGAAAAGAATCGTCAGGAAATCCAAGATAATATGCAAAAGGAAATGTCATTGTCAGAAAAAATAAAAATGCAATACAAGATGCCAGATAAAGCAAAACAGCAAAAAGAACAATTGGTTAAAGTCATGACAGAAAACTACAAGAAAACACTCCAAACCAAGAAAACAATTGAAAAACTGATAAACGAAGGCAAGGTCAAACTGCATGAAAAAACCAAGATGGAATATGGTAGAACCAAATAATGCCTAGATCATGCACAGCAACAAATTTCATGGGTGGTAGATGTAGTAATAGATTCGGCTTGAACAAAGTTACATTTTCTGATCCAAGTAGTGATAATGACGAACATACTTGGCTATGCTTGGAACATTCAAACGAATTGATTGACAAGTTTCTTATAGATATAAAAGGACTTGACCAACAAATCAAAACGTGTAATGATTCATTGAACGTGTCAAAACTGACACCTGATATTGGCATTAACAGGGATGACAAGATCTTAATGCATAGGATCAAGGATGAATCAGGTAAAAACATAAGACTAAAAGAAAAAATAAGAAATCTGAACGCAATAAGAAAAAACGCATTATGGAATCTTTGTCGTTTTCCTACATGTCATCAATCATTGGAAAACAAGACAATCTATTCAATTACAATCTTTTCAGCATTAAAAAAAGACGGCTCTGGTGGAAGAATGAGAAAAAGCCTCTACTTAGATAGGAAATGCTGGATTTTGGCAAAAGGCATGTTTGGTTTAAAACAACCAATACATGAAGGGCAGTTAAGATTGGAATCAATATTAAACTGATAGACACACACCTTTATTTCCACTCCATGTTTTGTAAAAGACTTTCAACAAAATTCTTTTAAAGTAAACATTTCTAACCAAGTTTGCAATGGTAGTACCGACAGATCCACGCATAAACAGTTCACAAAATGAGAACAATTTGTCACCAAAATTTGTTCACAGGTATAGATTGATTCTCACAATGTATCTGAATAATTATTACCAGATAAAAGAGATTAGAGAAAGAACAGGTCTATCAAAAAGACAAATAGAGTATTCCACGCACAAACTAATCCAAGAAGGATTGGTAGATGATGTTACACCAAAGTCAAACAAGTACAAGGTTTACAAGATAACCGAATCTGGCAAGTCGTTTCTCGCACAGGTGCGAACCACCGAAGAAATGAAAAAACGAGTGATAAACGAAAATGTGAGGGCTAAATGCGAAATTCATAATATCAACAAAATCCAAAAACTGATTGATAATTCACTTTATAATTTCAAGGAGAACCCAAACTGGAAAAACTCTAAAAAATATTATGGAAAGATAAACAACCATACGATAGAAATCAATATTGGAAAGGATTCAGCATCAATGGTTCTTATTGCACCAAAAAGAGATGAAAGTTCAGGTCTTGCTCTTGGGTATTATATCATTCAAGGAATCCTAGAAACTTGTTATATTATAAATGAGAAATGGGATCTTGGGCTTGGCGTTCCTGAATTGTTTTCAGGTGAATACATCGTTTACACTCCATATGCACAGGCAATGATGCGTAAAACAATAGGAAAACAGGTAAAGGGCAAATACTCACTGGTTAATCAATCTGCACCATTTATCATTCCACATCAGGAATTCAAAAATCCTTTAGATGTTGATAAAATGTTACAGACACCTTATGATATTGAGTATATAAAATCAAAAATAAGCAATATTGACAGTTCACTGGAATCAGTTAAAAAAGAGTCGGCAGAAAACACTTACAACTTTGATTCAATGAAAAACATAATTGGTTCATTTAC